>OGZC01000179.1_pt1 | contig 36681 bp, 19 predicted proteins | sample 1576751 | NCBI WGS metagenome assembly OGZC01 (sample SAMEA3541486, study PRJEB24748) | human gut metagenome | biome: human gut; feature: human-associated habitat; material: faeces | place: China | collected 2012
TTTCTCAATTGTTTCCTTCCTCAATACATAAATCTCTTTGTTTTCCGAAAATATGACAGATATCTTCCGCTTTCTCCATATATGCCACACATGACGCATGACTACTTTTACATGATTTTGCTTTCTGTACAGTTATGGAGATTTGGCAGTTTGTGCAGATTTCTCTACAACTTCGGTATTCTCTGTAGCCCTTCCTATTCGTTGTATGATAAGACAACATTGGGGTTTTCGGACATAAGCAGCAATCATAATACTCATCATATACATCTTCATATTTACAAAAAACCATCCTTGATTTCCTATGGCAAGACCAAAAAATATATTATCCGGCTTAGTGATGACGAAAGAGCACCCCTTCAGAAAACCATCAAGAATAAGGTGACGTGTAAAACTGTTTTAAAGCGATGCCAGATTCTGCTTGAATTGGACAAGATTCATGGAACTGGGCTGACTCATGCCCAGATTACCAACAATTATACGGTCTGCCCGTCTACAATTTTGTGTTAAAAATAGTATTACTGATATCATTAAGTATAATATCAGTCCGAATTCCAGTGCTACGCTGCGTAAAGCTGATGGACGGGTTGAGGCCCATCTGATCCAAATTGCCTGCAGCCCTGTGCCGGATTGAGCTTGAAACCCCAGTCAGCAGGAAAACTATCCGAAGAGTCTTAAAAAAAAAAGAACTTCGCCCTCACTGCAGCACCTACTGGTGTATCCCACTAAAAGAAGACACAGAATTTATAGCCTGCATGAAAGATATCCTCGACGTCTATGGAACGTCTTATAATCCGAAACGATCAGCTGTACGCGAGGATGAAAAACCTACCAGATACCGGGGGCACGGAAAACGATGCCTATGTGTCGGGGCAATGACAGGAAAGTGGATTGTGAATATACCTGTAATGGCACATGCAGTATTTTCGTAGTTTGTAGAACTCCTTGGCGGAAAACACCATGTCAGTGTCCGAGAGCACAGGAGAGCAACAGATTGGGTAGAAGAGATGAAATACCTTGTGGACGTGATGTATTCGGAAGCGGAAAAGATCGTCCTTATCATGGATAATCTCGATACGCATAAACCAGCATCTTTATATAAGAAGTATCCGGCGGTGGAAGCACGGCGCATTATAAAGCGCCTGGAGATTCACTATACTCCTAAGCATGGGCGCTGGCTTGATATAGCGGAGATAGAACTCAATGCAATGACACACCAGTGTTTATTCCATAGGATTGGTGATATCAATACACTCCATAAGGAATTGTCAGCATGGGATATTGAACACAGTGCAGCCGCTGCAAAAGTAAACTGGCAGTTTAAAACCACTGATGCTAGGATAAAGCTAAAATCTCTTTATCCTAAGTTTACTACTGCCTTATTCTAAGGCAGTAGTAAAACTGTAACTAGGCGCTTACGTAAAACTGAATACAAATGTGTCTGTGCACTAGTTTCTTATCTCCATTTTTCGTCATTATAAAAAACACCGCCTTCCTGATAATTTTATTATACCAGAAAAGCGGTCATACAGATAGAAAAGCCTGACTTTTTTCCTAACTTTGTCTACAGTCCGAAACTGCTCTTAATAGAGCAATTTATTTTAGATTTGTTGTTTACTTTTGCAATAACTGATATAACCATTTATCATTTCATCATCTAATAATAAATCAATCCCCATTCCTTGTAGCATTTTATTAAATGTTATGCAACGATTACGCATACCGCTTTCATCAGTCATACTAACAAGAGGATTGAGCCATATATTTGATAAAATCATAATTGCTTCTGCCAGTTCACCAGAATTTTGTGCTTTAATTGTGCCATCATCAATTCCTTCTTCCAAAATCGGTCGAATAAACTCTGGAGCAACTACTTGATATAGTTGCCGAATCTGCATTGCCAAAAAATGTGGGTTATCTAACAAACAAGGCGTAACCGTAAGCATAAGACTTTGATTTGAATTAAATAATGCTGCTTTGAAAATACTTCTCAATTTCTCAATACCACTCAACATATTATTATCTCGTACTTTAGCAAGAGCTGTCGTATTTTCTTCTCCGATACGATTAAAAATCGCTTCAAAAATCTCCTCTTTTGATGCAAAATGATGATAAATTGCACCTTTGGAAAGCTTCGTATCATTAATAATATCCTGCAACGATGTAGCATCATAACCCTTTTCTGTAAATAACCGAGTGGCAACGTCCAAAATTAACTTAACCGTTTCTTCTGGATATCTATTTCGTGCCATATCATCTCTCCAAACAAACTACTAGTCTGTTTCAATCATATCATCTTTATCCAATATTGTCAATCAATTTTTCACTTTATAAATAATCTCTGTTTCGTTCAAAAAACTTTATCTTTGACTTGATTTTTATTATTTAATCTTTCAATTATAGTACGAATTTGTTTAAAAAATCAATAAAACATTAGCATATATGGAAAAGCACACGAAATACTTATCTCATCAGTAAACCATGTTATTATTTTATATTGTGGAAAATTCTCAATTTTTCCAACTAAATTGCCTTGCTCAAAATAAATTTCTGTTACTTCTAACATATTAAATGGTATACTCAATCCTGTTTTAATAGCTTTAGAAACGCTTTCTTTCATCGTCCAAAAGGCTGTTATTATATTGTTTCGATTTTCACTTCCAAAAGTCTTTATTAACCCTTTTTCTTTGTTTGTAAGTTCCCTATATATAGAATTTGACAAGTCTCCTTGAATCTTTTCACAGTCAATTCCAATTATAATTTCTTTACTATGTACTAATGCCAAAACATTATTTTGAGTATGAGATAAACATACATCAACAGCAAAAGGACTACCTTCAACATACGGATAATTAAATATACCTCTTTTTATTTTTAGATTGTTCAACGAATGGTTTGTGAACATCTCCAGTGCCATTAATATACTATATCTTCCAACAAGATATTCCTTTTCTCTTTGTAAGGACATTCCCTCTATTTCGCTACAATATATTTGCTTATATTCATCATAATCAAATTCCAGAATATTATCGGCATAATTCACATAAGCAATTACCATACGATATAAAGTTCCCTGTCCAGACAACACTATTTCTTTCAATTTTTTATACATACCTACTCCATATATAAAGACATATAATCAACCTTACTTTCTTGTTGATCCTGCTGTTTTTGCTCTCCATTTCTTTTCTGTTTTCCTTTTTGTTGTAATAACAATAACAATTGCTTTAGTGTGGAATTGTTAAATAAGTCTTTTATATTAATGTTATATCCAAGTTTATTAATTTGAGTGACCATCTTAATTGCTTTAATAGAGTCTCCGCCCAAATCATAAAACTCCGAATCATGCCTTAAACTTTTTATATTAAGAACTTCACTCCAAATTGCCACAATTGTCTTTTCAAACTCGCTCGCAAATTCTTCCTCACAGTTTTGACTTTTTTCTTCCCACTCCACTTCTGGCAACTCATTCTTATTAATTTTCCCGTTCTGATTTAAAGGCAATTTATCTATCAAAATATTTTTACTGGGTATCATAAACTCTGGAAGTGTTTTCCGTAAATCTTCTCGCACCTGATTGGAATCTATACATGTCTCGTCAGATACTACATACGAACATATTTTTAACATTTCTTTATTATCTTTCACCGGAATCACATAAGCATCCTGAACATAACTCAATTCTAATAGAGCATTTTGAATATCTCCTAGCTCAATCCTATATCCCCGCAATTTTATTTGATTATCATTTCTATCAATAAATTCCAATTCTCCTTTTTTAGATAATACACATATGTCATTTGTTCGATACATTCGCGTATTTGGTTCAAATAATGGATATACAAATTTGTTTTGTGTCATGAACGAATCATTTTTATATTCTCTAGCTAACCCTATACCGGATATATATAATTCTCCCTTTCGCCCATATGGTTGAAGCTGTCCATAAGTATTTAGCACATATAAATGTGTACCATCTACCGGATAACCAATCGGTACATTATTCCATCCTCTAATTTCATTTATCGGATAAAAAGAAGCAAATATTGTTGTTTCTGTTGGTCCATAGACATGTATTAATCTATTCTTTCCTAATATTTCATAAGCCTTACGCACATGTTTTACTGATGCTCTCTCGCCGCCAAATAATATCTTACGGACTTGTGCTAAACATTCAATATTATTTTCAATAATGGCATTAAATAAAGCTGTTGTTACAAAAAGAACTGTTATTTCATGTTTTATGCAATTACCTAGCCTACTCAAATCCGTAACATCATCTTCTGTAATCACTCTAAGTGTTGCTCCATTTAATAATGCTGCAAAAATATCAAATACAGATCCATCAAAAGCATAATTTGATAATTGTAAAATCACATCCGATGAATTAACATTTAAATACTTTCCTTTTGCTATTCTCATAATTCCTTCATTTTCAATAACTACCCCCTTAGGAACCCCTGTTGTTCCAGATGTATAAATTATATATGCAATTGATTTTGAATTAGAATGATTCTGAACATTCTCCTTTTTATCTCCTATCAATTCGCTTAAACATATTTTTTCACAATTATTAGGTAATGATATCTCTTTATTATAACTGTCAAAATCACAAATTATTGCTGCAGGATGAGCCTCTTTTATAATTGTGGACACTCTTTCATTCGGATAATTATATTCTATTGGAATATAGTAATTATCTGATTTCAGTATTCCTAAAATTGTACTCATTAATAGACATGAACGTTTCATATATAAAGCAACGCCCATATCTTTTATTCCCCGTCTAATCAGCTCTTCCGCAACAAAATTAGCTTTACTATTTAATTCTAAATAGGTCATTTGTTTTTTCTCATCTTTTATAGCAATACTAAATGGATTTCTTTGCACTACCTTCTCAAATTCATTAATTATACTTGTCTCAACTACTTCCACATCATTCTTATTAAATTCTTCCCAATATGTATGCTGATTAATATTTACACATTTCAATTCTGTGATAATGCAATCAGGATTTTCGATTATTTGATTACACAAAAATTGAAATATAGAAAAAATCATCTCTATATCTTCCCTTTTTACAATGTTTTCATTATAAATTCCCTCTATAAGAATATCTGCTTCATTTCTAAAAGTAATCGTAAGCGGATATTGTGTATGCTCTATTACCTCGCTTTGTATAAATGTCAAGTTACTAATTTTCATACTATTAAGACTTTCTAACGTCATACTCTTTTCTTCAAAAGTAACAAGATGATCCAAATTAATTTTTGCGTCTTTTGAATTAACTAATTCATTTAAAGGCATGTGCCCTTTTTCCATACAAAGATAATATTGTCTAGCAAACTCTTTAGCAAATTCTATAAATCGTTTTTTCTTAATATTGCTTATCCTAATAGGAATAGTGTTAATAAACAAACCGGCAATATTACTAATTTCATTTATCTGTACATCTCTACCCGAAATAACATTTCCAAAAATAATATCATCCGAATTGCACAGCATCTGAGCTTCAATCCCCCATACGACAAGACAAAATACATTTATTGATATACTATTTTCCAAACACACTTTTTTTATTGAATCAGAATTGTCAATTTTAAAAACATCCTTTATAAATCTGTTTTTTTCATTAGACTCTTTGAGTGTTAAAAGTGTAGATGAGCACTCGTAGCCATCCAAGTATCTCTTCCAAAAATCAGAGTATTCGTTTTTCAATATATCATCAGTTATATCCGTATATTTTTGATGTACTGGATAATAATTCTCATTTAACAAAAGGCTATATATTTCAAATAGTCTTTGTAATATTATATCTTTGCTCCATCCATCTAATATTATATGATGAAATGTAATAATTAAATTAAACTCTCTGTTTTCTTCGATAATTCCCATCCTAATTAACAAATCTTTTTCTAAATCAAATCCTCTCCTCCTATCATTTTTAAGATATTCCTCAAGACTCATGTCCTTGCTATAGAAAGCATCTTCAACTCTTTTCTTATACACCACTTTAATAGGTTTAGACACATTTTTATACAATATTCCCGTTCGTAAAATATCGTATTCTTGTATAAAACAGTTAAATGCATTTTGAATAGTATCAATTGAAAGTTCTCCTTTCATTTTCAATAGTACTTGAATCAAATACGCATCTTCCTCCTCTAAACTATGAAACAAAATACCTCGTTGCATTGATGACAAATCGCTAATCTGTTTAATATTATTTTTCTCCATTTTCAAATGCCTCCAATCTTTTTTCAATTAACTCCAGAATTTCTTTTTCATACTGGTTTATAAAAAAGTGATTTCCTACAAATTCTAAAAACTCGCACTGTTTTGAACTCGTTTCCTTCCATTTATCCATAACACTCTTATCGACTGAATTATCATTACTACCGTATAAAACAGATATATTCACAGGAATTAGGCGACCATCAGTCACCAGCTCTGCTGTATTAACAGCCATCATATCAGACCGAAGTATAGGCAAAAAAATTTCACATAATTCTTCATTATATAAAATTTCATCTGGTATTCCCCCCAAAGATCTTAAATATTTCAAAAATTCATTGTCATTTAACTGATAATAAAATTCTTTTTTTAAATAATTAGGCGGTACTTGTCCTGAAAAAAATATATGTTTAGGTAATATCTGATTATTTGCCATTAATCTCTGCACTAAATAATATTCAATTAAACTTCCCATACTATGTCCCCAAAAAGCATATGTATCATTTTTTTCTATTATCTTTAACACTTCCTCATATAAAATAGAAAGCATCTGTTCAAAATCTGTTTCTAACTTTTGATTAAATTTACTTCCCCTACCCGGCAATTCCATAGGAACAATATGAATATCACTTACAAATTTATCCTCCCACTTCTTGTAAACACTTGAAGATCCTCCTGCATATGGAAAGCATAATAAATTTATTGTTTGTTTCACATTCTCAACTCCTTCTAATTATTTTAGCTGGTACTCCTACCGCTATACAATTCTCTGGTATAGATTTAACTACAACTGCACCTGCGCCAATAACAGAATTTCTACCTACACAAATATTTCCAATAATTTTAGCACCACTATAAATAATAACGTTATCGTAAATAGTTGGATGACGCTTACCATTCATATTGCTATTAGCCCCTAATGTAACTCCTTGATATATTGTTACATTTTCACCAATTTCTGCTGTTTCACCTATTATTGTTCCTATTCCGTGGTCAATAAAAAAACCTTTTCCGATACTTGCCCCTGGGTGAATTTCAATCCCTGTTTTTCTTGCTGCTCTTTGCGATAAATATCTAGATAGAAAAAAATGCTTTCTTTTATACAATTCATGAGCAAGTTTATAGTAAAATAATGCTTTTACGCCAGGATATAAAATAACTTCTGATGCTGATTTTACAGAAGGATCTTTTTTTCTTATAACTTCAAGTTGTTCTTTTAAAAAATTAAGTAATCCCATTACAATTCCTCCTCCCTATTATATTTGTGGTAGATCAACTTTTAAAAGTCAATCTACCACAAATATTTTTACAGTATACCCTCAATAATCTTTACATTTTTTTCGACATATTCTTCATTCAACATTTCTGCATGATTCCCGAATCCTGTATAAATGTCAAATATACTATGAGTACAATTTTTCCATCCTTCAATGTCCCCACGAATATGTTCGTTACTACTTGTCGGTGATTTAAGTACATAAATTGGTGCATTTACAACTCCTGTATTAACCAGCGTATCTAAATAACCATAATATGCTTGAATATTATTTGCGAGTTTTTTCTTATAAGACTCCTCCATACACAATTCTGGATATTGTTCCATCATAATTCCTGCCGCTTCAACCGCATAGTTTTTACTTGTTTCTTCAGGCATAATATTTACATTCATTTCATCAATATAGAAAGAATCTAAAAGTATCAATTTATCAATCTTTTCTCCCTCTTTTTCAAATTTTTTTGCCAACTCAAATGCTAAATTTCCGCCAGCTGAAATACCTAAAAAGAGATATTCTCCAGAACTTTGTATTTTCTTTATTAAATTTGTGTATAATTCTAAACGTTGATAATCTGGAATAAAATCAAAACTATATACGTTATATTTTCCAATAATTTCAGCAAATTTTTTATATACTATTCCTACTGAAGCAACTGGTGGAAAACAAAAGATATTTTTTTTAGCATTCTGTTCCTTATGCAAACACATAACATACTGTTCCTCTGACGTAATACCACTTTCGTATTGACTTAATGCTGAAGCAATATTTTTAATACACTGTTGTTCATAAACTGTTTTTAGATTGATAATCATGTTCTGCTTATTTAATCTACTAATCAATTTAATAGCATGAACAGAATCTAATCCTATTTCAAATAAATTCTCATTAATGCCTATGTCAGTAACTCCGATTAATTCTTCGACAATACTACATATAAAACTTTCTAATTTATTTGTTGCCTTTTCTTTATAATTTGTATTATCTTTTTCTTGGCTAATATCTGGAAGTACTGCTCGATTTATCTTTCCATTACTATTTAGCGGAAAATCTTTTACAATTCTTATAAAAGCAGGCACCATGTATGACGGTAAGAGATTTCTTAAGTCCTCTTTAACCTTTTCTACTTTTATGTTATAAGAAAGTTTATTTTTCAAAAATGCACATACTTTATTTTGACCGCTTACATTTTTGCATACTACAGCACACCCTTCAACATATTCAAGTTGTTCTATAGCCCGTTCTATTTCACCTATTTCGACACGATATCCATTTATTTTAATTTGACCATCTTTTCTTCCTAAAAATTCAATATATCCCTCTTTTCTAAATACACCAAAATCTCCCGTTTTATATATTTTCCCTAATTTTTCATGCATTACAAATGCATTCTTCGTTTTATGCAGATCATTTAAATAACCTACAGCCACTCCAGCACCTCCAATATATATTTCTCCTTTCACTTCGATTGGACATTGTTCCTGATTATAGTCAAGAATATATAACTGCTGATTAGCTAGCGGAAAACCATATGGGATAGAATTAATAGTATCATAATCTTCTATTAAATCTGTATCATAGTAATTTGACCAAATTGAGGCTTCAGTAGCTCCACCAAGACTTATAACTGATGCTACTAAAAATCTTTCTTTTATTTCCTCTGGTAAGCTCTTAGGAATCCAATCCCCACTCAACAATACTAGACGTAATACCGAATTTTTTGAAAATGTGTCATTATTTAATCTTAAATAATCAATCATCAGTTCCATCAATGATGGGACTGAATTCCAAATTGTAATTTTTTCTTTATATAATTTTTCAGCAATTTCCTTCATATTTTTTTGTTCATTTACTAACACTAATGTTGCTCCTGTTATCAATGTTCCAAAAATATCATAGACTGACAAATCGAAGCTAAGAGCTGAAATTCCTAATACCACATCTTCTGCATCAACATTAAATTTTGTATTGATATCATATAAGGTATTTAGCATTTGTTCATTTTTTATCACTACCCCTTTCGGCACTCCTGTACTCCCAGAAGTAAAAATAGTATAGCAGATATCTTCTTTTTGGAATGTAAATGGGATTTCCAAATGTTCTTCCTCTTTTATCAACAATGCTTTTTTTGAATCTAGGACTAATTTGCATTTACTAGACTCAATAATTTCATTCTTCCTAATATCAGGCTGGCTAGGATCAATTGGTATATAAGCCGCCCTAGTCTTTAATATCGCAAGAATATAAGAAATAGTTTTAATATCTCTATTTCCAATTACTCCTACAAAATCTCCTACACCAACACCTTGTTTCTGCAAATAATATGCTAACAAATCTGATTCGCGATCGAGTTGTTCGTAGGTTATTTTTTCTAAGTCATGCATTATCGCAACTTTGTCGGGATATTCTACGCAACATTTTTTAAACAACTCAATTGGTGAATTTGCTAGTAAAAATTTGCATTCTGTAGAATTATAAGCTCGTAATATACTATTTTGCTCCTCAGGTAATTGTAACTTTTCTTCTTCCCCTGAAATTATAAGTTCAGTATATTGTCTAAACATTTCATTTATTATGCTTTCATCAAATAACTCTTCCACATAATCCCAGGATATGATAAGTTTACCATTTGATTCCATAACTTGATAATCTAAAAATACCTGTGATGTTTGTGATACTGCCATTTCTACTGTACCAATTTCATAGTTATGCTCTTCGTGATTTTCATCTCCTATTAACATACTAGTAAACACTACCGGCATTAGCGCTCTATTTCGTTGCACATTGTGGAATTTCATTAAATCTCTGATAAATTCCACCCCATCATAATGACGATGTTCTAATGATTCCAATAATTGCATCTGCACTTTCTTTACATGTTCCCAATAATTCATCTCTTTATCAAAGGTAACTTTCAACAACATTGTTGATGTAAAATCGCCGACTAAGTTATAAACTTCCTCATTAAATGGAATACGATTAAATACCGTACAATTTATCGCCAATTGCTCTTGATTACTCCAAATTGAAAGAACCTTGGCATAGGCTGCACATAATAGAGCTGTTGTTGTCACATCTCTTTGTTGAGCACATTTTTTTATAAAACTATATTCTTCAATAGATAGCGTTTTCTGCAATCTTTTAAAATGTGGATTATTAACACAACTCATATCTCTTTTATATGGTAAACTCGGTGCTTCTGGAAAATATTCAATCTGCTTATGCCAGTATTCTCTATCTCTTAAATATATTTCTGACTTTTTAAATTCTTGTTCAGCTATAACATAATCCCTAAAAGAAAAACCCTTTTTCTCTAAAAGCTTGGCATTGTCATAATAATAATTTAGTAAATCTCTATGAATATACTGGAAACTAGCACCATCTGTGATCAACATATCATATCCAATAAACATATAATTATCTACATCTGATAATTTATACACGAAATAGTTAAACATAGGCCAAATTCCTATCCCAAATACTTCATGGGACATTTCAGACCTTTTGTTCTTAATCAAAACATTTTGTTCTTGTTTTGATAACATTGAAATATCTTCCATCAAAATTTTATATCTAGGAAATTCTCTCATAATTTTCTGCTCACCATCAGAAGAAATAATCGTATGCAACATAGGATGCTGTGAAATAGTTTTATTTAATGCCTCCTCAAATAATTTAATATTGAGTTGAGTTTTTATCTCTAAATAGACATGAGTAGAAACCCCACCCAATTCATAGCTCTCATCTCGTCCCATCAAATACGCCATCTGTACATCTGTCAGTGGAAAGGCATCATACATATGCTCTTCGTCATGTTCAATATGCGGATATGTTAAAGTTCTTCCCATATCTTTTTCCTTTTGCAGAACTTCAGCTAGCTTTTCAATAGTATTATTCTTTAAAAGCTCCTTCAAGGCTAGTTCCACATTGAATTCCTGACTAAGTGCTGTCCTTACTTTCACCATAGTAATCGAGTTCCCACCAAGTTCAAAGAAGTTCTCATCTACACCAATACCTGAACATCCTAAAAGCTTCTCCCAAATTTCTTTGACTTTTTTCTCGATTTCATTCTTGGGTTCCTTGCATTCTTTCTCTGATAGTTTCGATATGTCTGGTTTTGGTAATGCTTTTCTATTTACTTTTCCATTCGCTGTCAGTGGTAATTCTTCTAGTTCAACAAAAAGTGATGGTATCATATACTGTGGCAGTTCTCGTTCCAAATATCCCCTAATCTCTGATACTTCCAAATCTTCTTCACTAGTATAATAACCGCAAAGGACTTTCTGCTTCCGATTATCTTCCAGAAGTAGGACAACAGCATTACTAATGAATTCATGCCCTTCCATTTTCTTTTCTATTTCTCCAAGCTCAACACGATATCCTCGAATCTTGATCTGATTATCTTTTCTTCCAATAAATTCCACATAACCTTCCGGGTGCATGATACCATAATCACCTGTTTTATAGATTCTACCGTAATCATCGGTTTCCACAAAGGATTCTTCTGTTCGCTCTCTATCTCCTATATATTCTTTTGCGACACCTATACCTCCTATACAGATTTCCCCCGTTACACCTATCGGACATTCTTTTTCCTCATAATTCAGAACATGTATCGTCTGATTTCTGAGTGGCATTCCATATGGCACCGTGCTGCAAGCAACTGTATCATGCTTCGGAATTGGATAATATATTGACCAGATTGAAGCTTCTGTAGCACCACCCAGGCTTATAACCTCGGCATCCGCAAATGTTTCCATCACCTGGTCTGGTAATGCTTTAGGTATCCAGTCCCCACTTAAAAGTACTAGGCGCAAGGCATAGTTCTCCTTTTTCATAGTCAGGTTACCAAGTGTCATCTCCATAATCGCCGGCACTGAGTTCCAAACTGTGATATTTTCTTTTTTCAAAAGCTGTACGATTTCATCCGCATCTCTCTGATCATTGACCATAACAAGAGTTGCACCTGCTGTAAGTGCCCCCAAAATATCATAAACAGAAAGGTCAAAACACATAGACGAAAGTCCAATAAATCGATCTTCTTCTGTTACATGAAATCTCTCATTCATATCCTCAATGGTATTCATAACTGCTTCATGTGTTATAACAACTCCTTTAGGTTTTCCAGTGCTTCCAGAGGTATAGATTATGTATGCCTCATCGGAAGGCTCGTTGCACACCGGAAGATTCCCACTGTCAAACACCTGTACTGCATCACTCCTATAAAAATCAGAAGACAGCGAAAGTTTTGCTTGCGCATTTTCCTGAATATACTGTTTTCTTTCTTGCGGATATGCAGGATCGACTGGAACATACGCTGCTCCTGCCTTGAGTATTCCAATTACATTGATAATACTACCTATTTCTCGGGCAACTTCTACAACCACATGGTCTCCACTTTGAACACCTCTGCTTTGCAAGTATGCCGCCACTTTATTTGAAGCAGCATTTAGTTCACCATATGTAATCTGCTCTTCTGAATGTCGGACAGCCACTTTATCCTTGAATTTATCTTCTATTCGATATAAGCTTTCTGTAATATTATTAACTGCATTTTTCCAAAAGGTATTGTTGTATTTATTGTAAAAATCTTTAAATATCTCCGTAACTTTGAAGTCATTTTCGACTATACAATTTTCAATGCAATTTACATATTCTTCAAATAAATTATTTATGGTTACTTCATCGAATACCTCTTCAATATAATCCCAAACAATTTCCAAGCCATCACGTTCTTCATATACCTGATAATCTAAATATACCTGAGATGTCTGTCCACTGCCTGAAACAAATTCTCCAATTTCACCCCAACCCGATTTCTTTGAAATATTTTTATCTAAAATTACACTTGTAAATACAATCGGCATTATTGCCTTTCCATTTACGCCATGGTAATTAGATAATTCTCTTATAAATTCAATGCCATCATAGTGCCTATGGTCTAATGCTTCTAGTAATTGGTTTTGTAATTTTCTAATTCCCTCCCAAATACTTTCTTTCTGCGAAAAATCAAATTCCAATAATATTACCGACGTAAAGTCTCCTATTAAATTTTCAATATCTTCGTGAAACGGAAGTCTATTAAACACGGTTGTAGTTATGCTAAATTTAGCTGTGTTACTATAAATTGATAATATCTTCCCATATAACCACCCTAAGATTGCAGATATTGATACATTATTTTGTGCGGCTCTCTTTTTGATTTTTTCCCATTTATCCTTTGGTATAAATATAGTTTTTCTTTTAAAATGTGGTGTTCTTATTTTCTCAATGGATGTTTTTAAAGGCAGATTGGGTGCCAATGGGAATTTTTCTAATTTATTTAACCAATATGCCTTATCCATTTCATACTTATCTGATTTTCTAAATTCTTTAAGTTGAATAATATAATCCCTAAAATTCACCTTTGGTTTTTCCATTACTAATTCATTGTTGTACAATTTCCATAATTGATAACCAACCAACTGAATGCTAGCACTATCCATTATCATCATATCATGACTTATAAATAAGTAATTTTTTTCGTCTGATATTTTAAATGCACAATACTCAAATAATGGCCATCTTTCAACATCAAAAATTTGATGTGACATTCTCTTCCTAACCTCAATGATTCTCTTATTCTGCTCTTCTTCTGACATCATACTTATGTCTTCTAATTGAATCTGATATTCCGGAACATCTTTCAAAATTTGCTGATAACCTGAAGGCAATATAATGGCTCTCAGCATCTCATTGTTTTTAATTACTTGATTCAATACTGACTGCAGTTTCTTAATATCTAATTTTGTTGCAATTTCGGCATATCCATGAGTAGAAACCCCACCCAATTCATAGCTCTCATCTCGTCCCATCAAATACGCCATCTGTACATCTGTCAGTGGAAAGGCATCATACATATGCTCTTCGTCATGTTCAATATGCGGATATGTTAAAGTTCTTCCCATATCTTTTTCCTTTTGCAGAACTTCAGCTAGCTTTTCAATAGTATTATTCTTTAAAAGCTCCTTCAAGGCTAGTTCCACATTGAATTCCTGACTAAGTGCTGTCCTTACTTTCACCATAGTAATCGAGTTCCCACCAAGTTCAAAGAAGTTCTCATCTACACCAATACCTGAACATCCTAAAAGCTTCTCCCAAATTTCTTTGACTTTTTTCTCGATTTCATTCTTGGGTTCCTTGCATTCTTTCTCTGATAGTTTCGATATGTCTGGTTTTGGTAATGCTTTTCTATTTACTTTTCCATTCGCTGTCAGTGGTAATTCTTCTAGTTCAACAAAAAGTGATGGTATCATATACTGTGGCAGTTCTCGTTCCAAATATCCCCTAATCTCTGATACTTCCAAATCTTCTTCACTAGTATAATAACCGCAAAGGACTTTCTGCTTCCGATTATCTTCCAGAAGTAGGACAACAGCATTACTAATGAATTCATGCCCTTCCATTTTCTTTTCTATTTCTCCAAGCTCAACACGATATCCTCGAATCTTGATCTGATTATCTTTTCTTCCAATAAATTCCACATAACCTTCCGGGTGCATGATACCATAATCACCTGTTTTATAGATTCTACCGTAATCATCGGTTTCCACAAAGGATTCTTCTGTTCGCTCTCTATCTCCTATATATTCTTTTGCGACACCTATACCTCCTATACAGATTTCCCCCGTTACACCTATCGGACATTCTTTTTCCTCATAATTCAGAACATGTATCGTCTGATTTCTGAGTGGCATTCCATATGGCACCGTGCTGCAAGCAACTGTATCATGCTTCGGAATTGGATAATATATTGACCAGATTGAAGCTTCTGTAGCACCACCCAGGCTTATAACCTCGGCATCCGCAAATGTTTCCATCACCTGGTCTGGTAATGCTTTAGGTATCCAGTCCCCACTTAAAAGTACTAGGCGCAAGGCATAGTTCTCCTTTTTCATAGTCAGGTTACCAAGTGTCATCTCCATAATCGCCGGCACTGAGTTCCAAACTGTGATATTTTCTTTTTTCAAAAGCTGTACGATTTCATCCGCATCTCTCTGATCATTGACCATAACAAGAGTTGCACCTGCTGTAAGTGCCCCCAAAATATCATAAACAGAAAGGTCAAAACACATAGACGAAAGTCCAATAAATCGATCTTCTTCTGTTACATGAAATCTCTCATTCATATCCTCAATGGTATTCATAACTGCTTCATGTGTTATAACAACTCCTTTAGGTTTTCCAGTGCTTCCAGAGGTATAGATTATGTATGCCTCATCGGAAGGCTCGTTGCACACCGGAAGATTCCCACTGTCAAACACCTGTACTGCATCACTCCTATAAAAATCAGAAGACAGCGAAAGTTTTGCTTGCGCATTTTCCTGAATATACTGTTTTCTTTCTTGCGGATATGCAGGATCGACTGGAACATACGCTGCTCCTGCCTTGAGTATTCCAATTACATTGATAATACTACCTATTTCTCGGGCAACTTCTACAACCACATGGTCTCCACTTTGAACACCTCTGCTTTGCAAGTATGCCGCCACTTTATTTGAAGCAGCATTTAGTTCACCATATGTAATCTGCTCTTCTGAATGTCGGACAGCCACTTTATCCTTGAATTTATCTTCTATTCGATATAAGCTTTCTGTAATATTATTAACTGCATTTTTCCAAAAGGTATTGTTATATCTATTAATAATTTCTACTTCTTCATTAAGTAAATTACCCTCATCATAACCTTCATTCACAATTGCTTCTAAAGTTCTCATAACTGCCATAAACATATTATGAATCATTTTGTCGTCATATATGTCACTTACATAATCCCAAAAAGCCCACAATTCATCATTTAGTATTGTTAATTGAAAATCAATATATACTTGTGAAGTTTGAGTAATACCTGTCTTTACATCCCCAAATGTCTGCCATCCTGTCACCTCAGAGTCATCAGATAAAATCGATGTTAATATATACGGCATATTAGCACGCTGAGAACTCAAGGAATGATATTGAATTATATCTCTCACAAACTCAACACCTTCATATAACCTATGTTCAACACCATCCCATAAACTCTCTTGCACCTTGGTAACTTGTTCCCAAAAAGTTTTCTCGGTAAAATTTATATCCAAAAGCATATTAGATGTAAAATCGCCAATAACGTTATTAATTTCTTCATTAATTGGATAACGGTTATAAAGCGTCAAATTTAACGGAATTCCTCTTTGATTTCCGTATTCAGATAGTACTTTGCCATACAGTGTTGCAAAAATTGCTGTCGGTGTTACTTCATGTAAAGCTGCTATATTTCGAAGTTTTTGCCAAAAAGCATTGTCATATATTCGCTCTACTCTACTAAAATTAGGTCTTATAATACTGCTTGGTTCCTGTAACATAGGGAGAGACGGTGCTAATGGAAAATTTTCTAATTTTCCTCGCCAGAATTCCTTATCCTCCTCATATTCTTTCATCTCTTTTACTTTTTTATATTCAGAAACATATTCTTTAAATGTGTATTCAATAGGTGGTAATTCGCCTTGTGGATTTTTATAATAATACACTACATCATTTCCAAATATATCCATACTAGATGCATCAGCAATAAGCAAATCTCTACTTATCGCAAGAATTTGTTTTTCCTCACTAATTTTGAATAAAACGAACTCAAATAAAGGCCACTTTTCTGGATCAAATACTTGGTGGGACAATTCCTTTCTCTTTTCCTTCAAAATACTTTCCTTTTCTATCGCACAATAGTTTGTCAAGTCAATTTCTTTTACCCTATACTCAGGAACATATTCCAATATTTTTTGCTCACCTGATGGCAAGATAACGCAGCGTAACATATCATGACGTTTTATAGTCTTGTTCAACGCATTATTAAATGCCGTAATATCTATATTAGTTTCAATTTCAGTATATGAATGGGTTGCAACTCCCCCCATTTCATAATCTGTATTTCTTCCAAAGTAATATGACATTTGCATATCAGTCAAAGGAAACGGTTTAAATTTGTTCTTATTGTTAGTTTCTGCTACCATTTGTTATTCTTCTCCTTTCTCATAGCTTGTCTCATTAATTAGATTTATTAATATATTTCTATACTTTTTCACAAAATCACTATTTAGTTCATTACGTGCATATTCGGCATTAACAATAAATTCAACTATAAGTTTTCCTTGCGATATCTTAGCTACAATATCCATCATAAAAACACGTTTTGAATCAGGATTTAAAAACTCTCCTGTATTTATAGGAGAAAGTTCCAAAGTTCCATTTTCAAAACTCATATCCCCCAAATAGTTAAAACAAATTTCCTTATTCTTTATTTTAGGAAATGAAAGTTTATACTTATTAGGCATTAAGTAGTTAATAATCCCAAAACCAACACCTTTATTTGGTATCTTGTTCATTTCATTCAAAACTTCCTCCTTTTGGAGTTCCAATTGTCCAAAACATCTATAAAAGATAGGATAAAGTGATGTAAACCATCCAATGGTATCATAAATATCTACGTCAGCTAAAATTTCTTCCCTACCATGCCCTTCAATCCATATTTGTATTTGATCTCTATTATTAAATATTTTATATGCAGATAATAATACTGTCTGTAATAAATAACTCAAATTTCCATTATACTCATTTACTGATAATTCTTTTAATTTATTGGTAAATTTTTCGTCAAAAATAAGTGTTTCTTTTTTTGAATCTTTAACACTGTTTTCTTCTATAATCGGATAAATAACCCGATTTCCATGTCTCACTATTTTTTCCCATAAAGGCAATTCTTGCCGTACCTTATCTGTAAGAGCATATTTTTTTAATTCTTCATTCCATTTCCAAAATGGTGTCTTCGATCTTAAGATAATGTCCTGTGTGTTTCCATAAAGTTCAGATATATTGTCTACTAGTATTCTCCAGGATACCCCATCTATCATAATATGATGAGCAGTAATAAAAAGATGATCCCCATGCTCTGTTTTGAATATCAGCAAATTCATCAGTGGTCCATCAAAAAGACTAATTTTTTTATGTGCTTCCATAATTTCCGATTCTATTACTTTTTCATTATCCAAATTGTCCAAGTAAATTTCTTTTATTGTAAATACATTGCTATTATCGGATTTCAATCCAAGAACATACTCACCATTATTGTTTTTAAATGCATAAATTCTAAATGCATCCTGATTAGATACTATTAAACCTAGACATCTTTCTAATTCTTTCATATCAAACCCATCTTCGCGATAAATAGCTATAGCTTGATTCCAATGATTTTCTGTTCCAATATTTTCAAAAAACCATTTTTGTATTGGAGAACATTCAATCTGAACATCATTTTTGATTTCCGCTTGTAATACCATGTCATCCTTTCTAATAACCCGACTAATTTTAGCTGGGGTAGGATTTTTAAACACTTCTTTAATCGTGATTTTATATCCTAGTTTTTTTAACTTTGAAACTAACTGAATAGCCTTAATGGAATCTCCGCCATTTAAGAAGAAACTATCATCTATATTTATACGCCTTCCTAGCACTTCATTTATTATGTTAATAACCGAACTACATATTTTTAAATCTATCTCTTCAACCTTTTTCTCATTATTCATTTGAGCTACTTTGCTATCTTTCAATAAAGCTAACTTTTGCCTATCAATTTTCCCATTGTTATTTAAAGGAAATTTTTCTATTTTTACAAAACATTGTGGAATCATATATTCCGGCAATCTCTTTAACAAAAAATCTTTTATATGATTTTCGTTACATGATTCCTTGTTAGTCGAATAAAATAGTCTTATAGTTTCATTTTTCTTTTCAAATATAGCTACAGCCTCGGAAATATCCTTAATATTTTTTACAGTATTTTCGATTTCTCCTAATTCTACCCTATATCCTTTTATTTTAATTTGGTTATCTTTTCTCCCATAAAAATCTATATATCCTTTAGAATTCAAAGAAGCCGTATCCCCAGTTTTATAGATTTTTCCCAATCTTTTATCATTAATAAAGTAGTTATGTGTTTTTTCAACATCATTACAGTATCCTTTTGCTACCCCAACTCCACCTATATATAAATTCCCCTTAATACCAACAGGGCACATTTGGCTATCTTCATCTAAGATAAACATTTTTTGATTCTCCAATGGGTAACCATATGGTATAGCTCCATATTCCTCTTTCCATTCACTTATATTGATTCCAGAACTCCATATGGAAGCCTCAGTTGAGCCACCTAGTGCCCATACCTGTACTTCTCCAAAATATTCTCTAATATTCTTAGGTAATCCTGGCGAAATAGTATCCCCACTAAGCATAACAACTTTTAATGAATGAGTTAATTGTTCCTTTTCCATGTTTGACACAAACAACTCTATTGTTGATGGTACAGAATTCCATATTGTTATTTTTTCTGCTTCAATAATCTCCCGAACTTCAAAAATATCGCGTGGTTCTTCGATAAAGACATATGCAGCGCCTGAACTTAATGTCCCAAAAATGTCAAATACAGACAAATCAAAACAAAATGAAGAAAATCCCATGATTCTGTCGTAGTTCGTTATTCCCATCAGTTTATTAATAGTTAAAACAGTATTGGCTGCTCCTCCATGTGTAACTTCCACACCTTTTGGTTGCCCTGTACTCCCAGATGTAAAAATAATATATGCATTATCATTTGGTGATACTGATTTGGATTTATACAACGGATTTCCTTCCTTCATAGCCTCGCTATAAATACTTTCATCAAGAATGATTTTAGTATTACTTTTCCTCATAATATAATCAATTCTCTCTTTAGGGTAACCAGGAACAACTGGAATATATGTCTTGGCTGCTTTCATTATTCCAATTATACTAATTATCGTTTCTGGTTTTCGTTCTGCATAAATTGCAATATTTTTCTCATATGCATATTGAGACAGAAAATCAGCAATTTGATTAGATTTTTCATCTAATTCCGCGTAGGTATATTTTCTCTCTCCAAAAATAAGTGCATACTTATCCCTATTCTCATTAATACCTTTTTTGATTAAATCTAGTAAGTTTGTATTCAAGAACTCTTGATTGCTATTTTCATTCATTTTATTGTATATATCTGTATCTTCAGATAAAATCAGGCTTATATCACTAATATTTTTTACTTTTTGATCCGCAAATTGTTGTATTACATATTCTAATCTTTTTGCCAATCTCTCTACTTCTACTACATTATATTTGTTGGCATTGTATTGGAAGGTAAAGGTTAATTCTGAACTAGGAATTACTAATATACAAAAATCATAATTAGTCTGTTGACTCAAATTAAAATTCTTTAATTTCTCCTTAGAATTGAATTCTTCTGTTCCTAGCAAATTTACTTCCGTTGGGACATTCTCAAATGCCAAAATGTGACTAAGCAATTGATTTCCTATAGAAGACATCTTTTGCAATTCACTTAATGCACAATGACTATGTATTTGTGCATCAATCATTTTTTCATTAACCTCTTGTAACAACTGATTTATGCCACTTCTCCCATTCATTTCTATAGATACTGGAATTGTATTAAGGCACATTCCGATAAGATCATCAATTTCTTCTAACTCTATATGCCTACCAGACACCACAGAACCAAATACTACTTTACTTTCTTGTTGATATTTGTACAAATACACTGCCCAAATCAAATGAATAAGCGAACTTATAGTAACTTTTTCTTCTTTCGCAATCGTTAATAATTTATTTGTAGTAGCACGATTTATTGTTAATTTATATTCCTCCTGTGTATACTCAAAGTCTTCAATAGTACTTCTACTATTTAGAGGAATCCCTGTTGCATTCGTAACTTCTGGTAATATATTTTCCCAATACTTTTCTGCCATACATTTATTATTGGTAATCCATTTTACATAATCTTCAAACTCTATTTTATTTTTTTTCACCGGCTTTCCATAATAATAATTAAAAAGCTCTTTGATTAATGCTGACAAACACCATCCATCTATAATTATATGATGAAAAATGAGAATGATTTTAGTTGAATCGTCATCACATAGAAATACCTTGGCACGAAATAGTGGTCCCTTATTAAAGTCAAAATATTTAATTTTATCTTTATTCATAAGACCTTCTATTTGTTTATTTTTTTGACTATTACTTAGTTTTTTTATATCATATACTTCTATATCAGTTTCCACGTCCTTCAGAACTATCTGAACAATTTTTTCGAGTTTACTATAATCAAAAACTGTTCTCAATATATCATGGTTATGAATTAAAGAATTCAATGCATATTTAAATGACTCAACATTGAACTCTCCAATATAATCAAAGTCCAGAGAAACGTAGTAATCATATTTATGTATATCCTGATTTAATGAAGCGAACAACATTCCCTCTTGCATTGGTGTTAATGTATAAACCTTTTCGATTTCATTTTTTGTGTAACTCATTATTAGTACCTCCTTATAATTTCTCAATAGCAGACAAAATTTCTTGCAGATCCTGATTCTCTAATTCCATTTTTATCTCTATTTCTGAAGTCATTCCACTCGCTAAACTTGAATTCACCATCTCAGTGAAAATATCCACAAAATGCTTATGTATCTTTTTTACAAAACTTTGAGAGATAAAATATGGATTATATGAACAACTAAAATGCAATTTATTTTCAAAAATATATGGTGTGATATTTAAATTAAAATAATTAGCATCATCAGAACTAACATTTGCATATCCCATAGGACCTAATGACATTCTATCTTTATCGTAAAATACTTCAAATTGTGGATTTTTTTCAAATCCAATTTCTCCTAAATAGTTGAAATTAATATCTAATGTTTCTATTCCAAAGTTATACCCTCCATAATATTTTAGCATTTCATATGTTTGACCTTTATGAGGCACCTCACGTATTTGTCTCTTTATATTATCTATCATTTCATACACAGAACCATCTAATTTGTCACACATAATTAATTGTGGATATTCGCTTGTAAACCAACCTACCGTTCGACTAGTATTTAAATCGAGATTACAAATATCTCTTCCATGCAATTCCAAATTAAAAAGTATCTTATCACCATTGACTGTTTTTAAATAGGCATATGCAAATGCGGCAATCATTATCTCATTTATACTAGCATCATATTTATGTGGTACTCTATTTTTAAATATCTCTGTTTCCTTTTTCTCAAAAATAGTTGTCTCAATTTTTCTTATGTCTGTTTGAAGTTCTTTGTCACATAAATTTTTTTTCTCATATCCCAATAATCTCTGAATTTTTAACCAATACTCTACATCTTCTGACAAATCCAATTCCATATAGTACTTCTCAAGTTCAATACACCATTGTCGAAAAGATATAGTTTTGGCCGCCAATCTGCTATCCATAAGATTTATTTCCGCACAATATAACCGAATCAAATCTTCCAGTAGAATTCTCATAGAAATCCCATCACATACTAAATGATGTATGCAAATAAAGAAAAAATTTCCAAAATTACTTTCAATGATTGCTGCTTCCAATAGTTTTCCTTTTTCCGGATTCAAAGAACTCTGCAGATTTTCAATTACCTCATATAAGGCATTTATGCTATTAACATAGTGTTTTGATATTGCATGTCTATACTGCTCCTTTTTTATTTCAAATTCCTTCATATTGCTGAAATCAAATGTTGCTCTAAGTACATCATGATAATCAATAATTTTCACTAAACACGCCTGCATTCTCTCCTTATCAAACTTGTTTTTTCCTTTAAATAAAATAGATTGATTAAACTGATATGGCCTTTTTAAATTTTTATTTAAAAACCATCTTTGTATCGGTGTCGTTGTGCACACCCCTTCAGGATTGCAAAGAATATTTCCTCCGACAACTCGCCTAAGTTTTTTCGTAAACTCTTTTATTATTGGATTTATCAGAATATCACTAGGTTTCAATTCATAGCCTAAATCATACAATTTGGCACATAGTTGAATTGCTTTAATAGAGTCTCCACCTAACGTATAAAAATTATCATTTGCACTAATATTGGTATTTAGCAAGCTTTCTCTACAAATATCCAGAACAACAGAATGGGGTTCATTATCATCTTCTATCTTATTTGCTGTACACTCTTCATAAATTTCAATTAGTCTTTCTTGATCTGGTTTGCCGTTGACTGTTAACGGAATTGTACTTAATCTTTTCAAAAAATTAGGTATCATATATGTAGGCAAAAAATTTTTCAGTGCATATAAAATATCTTTTTCTGTTTTTTCTTCTCCATTTTGAGTATAAAAAGCCAAAATCCTGTTTTCTTTAGTAACAATCGCCGCTTCATAAATATATTCGATTTTTTCTAAAACATTTTTTATCTCATCTAATTCTATCCTATGTCCACCAAGCTTTACTTGATTATCAATCCTTCCATGAAAATATAACTTTCCTGCCCTGTCTTTGCTTGCTAAGTCTCCTGTACGATATACTCTTTTCTTTAAATTAGACAAATAAACAAATTTTTTATTGGTTAGCTCGGAATTATTTAGATATCCTCGTGCTAAATTTTCTCCCGCAATTACAAGTTCTCCTACTTCGCCATTCTTTGTCTCTTGAAAACAATCATTTAATATGAAAACTTCCACATTTTTAATAGGATAACCAATCGGCAATGATTTTCCATTTTCTTCTTCCCCTTCCCATGTTGTACTACAAATTGTAGCTTCTGTAGGACCATACGCATTTACAAATCTTACGTCAGTTTGCTCTTTTATTTTCTTGTAGAAATCCAAAGATGCTGATGAACCTGCTGAGAAAAGTATTCTTAAATTCTTTAATTTTTTTATATCCAAATAAGCAGAATAAGTAGGTGGTAACGTTACAATTGATATTTTTTCTGTTTCAATATAGTTTTCTAAAAACCTAAAATTATCAATAATTTCTTTTCCTACAAGATGCAATTCTGCCCCAGTTAATAACGCCATAAATATTTCCCAAATTGACGCATCAAATGATATATTAGAAAAAGATAATATCTTATCTAAATTTGATACCTGGTATTCCTCTCTCCAAAAGTTTCTCAAATTAAGTATTCCCTTATGTTCCAATAATGTCCCTTTAGGATTCCCAGTTGTCCCAGATGTATATATAATGTAAGCTAAATCATTGGAAGTATTATCTACACTAAAACAAGTTTCATCATCTTCTTCACCGACTAATAAATTAATATCTAAAATACATAATTTTTTACCATTAATAAAAGGCATTGATGTGTCTGTTAAAATAAAATTTACTTTAGCATCTTCTAATATATATTGTTTCCTCTGCTCTGGCAATTTACAATCTATTGGCAAAAATACATTTCCACTTTTCAAGATACCTAATATTGCAACAATATATAGATATGATTTATCCATTGAAACGGCTATAAACTCTTGATTTTTCCCTTTTATATTTTTTATAAGATAATCAGCCACTTTATTTGACAGAATATCCAATTCTCCATACCTAATTTGATTAATTCCATCTTTAATAGCAACTCTGCTTTTATTTTCGCAAACTACCTTTTTGAATATCTCTTGTATGTTTTTAAAGTTATTTATCATATACATCCACACTTTCTTTAATCAAGCCTAATTCTACAGTATGCAGCAAAATGCAGTTACTTGGTAATCTAAAATATTTCTCTATTTTTTCAAATTTAATACTTCCAATAGAACATATACCAATTCCTTGTTGTTCTGCCACTATTGTAAGTAATTCAACCATCAGACCTACATCGATTGCTGCATACTGTAGTGCTGTTCCACCATATTTAGGCATTGTAACTTCCGCATTATAAATATAGAATATTGACATTGCCGATGTGTTATATATTTCTTTATTTCCTTGAAAATGAAGGTTTTCTGATATAATACATGATTTACTCACTAAAGTAAGTTCATTGTTAATCGGATTAAAATAGTATAAACCTTGTGAAATATTTTCAACCCTATTTTCTTTTATATAAATATATACATCAATGGGGTATAAGCCACCATCTGCAGCATAATAATATGTAATTTCTTCTGTTTCGTTCTTTTGCCTATATATTGACAAAATTTTAGATATTTTTTCAAATGAAATCAACTTGTTATCTTCAAATTCTCTACAAGACTTTCTATTTTCAATAAAATTTTCATATTTTACTTTCGATAATTGAACAACTGTTTCTGCATCTCGATAATAGCAACGCCCTAATTGCTTTTTCTTGTACTTTTCATATAGTTCTGGATTAAAAAATGTATCTTCATCTAAATGGCTGTTCATAAACATCTCATATCCTTCAAAAACTATACTTGCACTTCCCATTTTTGAAGCAATAATATCATTTTCCAAGAAATCTCTTAAGGCTCCAAAGACTATAATTTTTAATTCTGATGGAAAATATGATACTATTTCAGATGGACTTCTTCCTTCTTGTAGTAAGAAGTATAGTTGCGGAAATAGATGAGCAACTGTCTCATCATAAACATTTTCACCAATAAACAACTTTTCATCTTTTACCCTCCACATTTTAGTTGGTATCCAAAAGTATCTTTCATCATTTTTTAATTTGTTCCTTTTCATATGCTACCTCACTTTCTTCACTAAATAATACAGCATATATATTTATTATCTTAGAATCATGTAATAACACCTTGTTTACGTGTAACTTTTACCTGATTTTAAAGTGAATGTTTCCAACTGAATTTAAAATTTGTGTTCTCATAAGATAGGTCAGCATTTGCAATTGCTGAATTTTTTGAATTTATTTGTTCAAATCATAAAAAGATTACTCAGTTCTGAAGAAGCATAAAACAGATACATTTTCTTATATCTTCCAGATTTTCTTGCCTATTGCTTTGTTCTCTGTATTTAATCCTTATATTCATAATTTCCATATAAAACGTTTTATCAATTTGGTGTAGCTTTCCATATTTTTCAACCATTACCTCCAGATACAATTTTTTATTTTTTCTTTTACAAACGCTTCACAAATGTCCAAACTAACCCCACTTGTAAAATATCGGATTCTTCTCTTCTACAAATAGCCCCCACTCCATTCTATAGACAAATTTTGTTCTATAATACTGTTTATATGCAAACTCTCCCACTATACTATATAAAGTATTATTTCCTCTCATTTGACTACTATCTATTTGGGCGTACTCTGGATCATTTTTTGCTGTATATCCCGCTTCCAGCAACTTCTTTATTAACTCATTATACACTTTCATAAACCCACTCCTTAAATGCCAATGCAAGTTTCAAATTGCGTATGCTTACTTAATACCGCTACCTCATTTGATACATAATACCACCCTTGACACACGACTCTCTTTCTGCCCCGTTCATACTGCCTTTATTGCTGTTTCAAAAGCCTTGAAATCGTATTTTGATACTGGTCTTTTCGCCATATTGATTCAGTAACATTTTATTGTTTTTCTTCTATCTTGGATATATTTATACACTTCCCACTATGAACCAAAATAAATCATATTTTTCTTTGTGTGGATACTTGACAAAAGCTAAATTGATATGCTATTCTTTTTACAAACCATTGGTTTGTAAAAAGGTTTAAGATGTCAAAGAACAAATACCCATAGCAAACAGTGAAACTGATTTTAGATGTTTCAACTCGGTTATTCGTTGAAAAAGGATATGAGCATACCTCATTACAAGATATTATCAATGAAACGAAATTGTCAAAAGATGCAATCTATTATCATTTCAGCTCTAAAGAAGAAAATTTTTAAACAATCTTCCTCGGAATTGGAAAGAGACTTTGTTGCACCTGCAAAAATTCGTGATGATAAAAACTCAACGGATCCGAAGAATTCAAATCAAAGTTTAATGCTGACTGTTACCGCGCCGTTATTGGAAAATCCTAAATTTAGGCTATGAAAATTCAGCAACTCTACGACATTGTTGCTCCTAAATTCATAGAACCTATTTTGCAACAAGGGATTGACGACAGAATTACCAATATCAAGAAACATGGCAAGTAGCAGAGGTCATAATTATTTTGAATACTGTCTACCTCAATCCAGTTGTCCGTTATACTGATGACGAAAGTATGAAAAACAGTTGCTGTATATAAAAGGGCTAGGTAGGGATTGATTTGTTAGACATCGCTATAATTGAGGAATATGTAAAGTATTGTTCAAAGCAAGACAGTATGGAATAAACTGCTCTGAAAGGAGCAGCTTATTTTAGAACCTTTGCAAACCGACGGTTGGTTTATAATATAAGGAGGACTATATAATGGAATGTATTTTATCAATTCGGAATGTTACAAAAAAATACGGGGAAAAAGTCATTATTGAAAATGAGAATTTCGCTGTCTATAAAGGCGATATTTTAGGATTTATCGGTCCAAATGGTGCAGGAAAAAGCACTTCCATCAATATAATAAGCACCCTTGTGTCTCCCGATAATGGCAGCATACTCTTTCACGGACAGGATATTTCTTCTAATAGGTTGAACTATAAAAAATCTTTAGGGATTGTTCCACAAGATTTAGCAATCTATGAGGATTTGGACGCTTATGATAATGTCGCTTTTTTCTGCTCATTGTACGGTTTTCGTGGCATGGAGCTAAAAGAAAAGGTTAAAAAGGCATTAGAGTTTGTTGGCCTATGGGATAGGAGAAAAGATTTGCCCTCCAAATTCTCTGGTGGTATGAAACGTAGACTAAATATAGCTTGTGCAATTGCTCACGAACCGGAGCTGTTAATTATGGACGAACCAACAGTAGGAATTGACCCACAATCGAGAAACAAAATACTTGAAGCGGTCAAAGAATTAAATCGAGCTGGAACTACAGTAATTTATACCAGTCATTACATGGAAGAAATTGAATCCCTATGCAATCGGATTGTCCTGCTTGATAAGGGGAATGTGATTGAGGATTTATCAAAAAATGACTATAAGGCAAAATACAAACAAATGGGCTGTTCTACTTTGGAAGATATATTTTTATATACCACAGGAACAGACTTGCGGGATATGGAGGGATAATCTATGAATACATTTTTTCCGCTGCTTAAATTAGGTATAAAACGCAGGAGCCGGGATTTTTTTATTATTTTTTATACAGTGGTATTTCCAATTGTCATTATTGCTCTTTTAGGCTATCTTACCTCTACTTCATACGGGACAGAATTTACCTCTTACGAATATTATTCGATAGTAATTATCCCGTTTTGCTTGCTCATGGGAGTAACAAGCGTAGTTTATGCTGCGACTGACGAAAAGAGAATGAAAACAGCATATCGTTATATGATAGCTCCTATCTCAAAAGCTGCTCTGATATGGTCAAAATTCTTTTCTTGTGTTATAGCCTTTACGATATGTAGCGTGATTGTATTATTACTTTCAAGGTTACTATTTCACTTACCAGTAGGAAAGAACCTTGCTGTTTTATCATTGTTACTGCTATGTGAGTCAATAACAATAAGTGGTTTAGGATTATTCTTTGGACTCGCAATTAAAAGTTTCACTGTTATCCAAAACTTTCTGAATTTACCGATTGTTATTTTTGGCTTTCTTGGTGGCGCATTTTTTCCGGTTGGTTCTGTCAATCCGGTACTGTCATTTATCATCAATCTGTCGCCGCTGACATGGATAAATAAAGGCATAATATTTTGCTTGTACATGGAAGACAACACTATTCTTTTGGGTGTGAGCGCGGCACTCTTTATTGTAGGGATAATATTCACCTTCCTTACAGCAAAACACTTCAAAAAGGAGGCGTTTGTCTAATGAATATTCTGAATATTATGAAATACTGTTTCAAACGAAACTGGAATAGGCGTGTTACCTTTATGGCTAATCTTATCATTCCTATATTAGTCGTAATTTTAGGAATTTTCGCAAACACCATTAGCCAACCGGGGTTCACAATCGGGGTTATCAATGAACAATATGCTACACAGGTTATAAACAGGCTTTCAGATACACCCGGTATTGATATAAGCTACGCCGATACTGACACAGTTAAAAGCGATTTGATCACAGGGAAATATTCTGCTATCGTTGCGTTTTCTGAAAATAGTTATGATTTATTTTCTGTAAAAGACCCAAAGACAAATAATGAAATACGGCAGATTTTGGATAGTTACCAAAATTCCACACAGATAATCAACATTTACGAAGTACTAGGGAATGAAATGAGCGTCGCAGAACGAACCATAGCCTTTATAGTTTTATTTCTTATGGTTACTGCTACGGTAACTGCGTCTAACATGATAAAAGACAAGAACGGAGGTACTTTGAGAAGATATAAATATGCCCCACAAACATCTTTGACGTACATTTTGGGAAACTTCTCATATAACTACTTAATTACCTTTTTTCAATATTTGATCTCTATATCTTTTATGTACCTTATAGGAGTTAAAATAGGAATTAAATATTGTGACTTACTATTTATGGGAATATGGCTAAGTGGAATTGCAACCGCTTTTGGGACATTTTTTTCAAGTATCTATCGAAAAGAAGTGTATGCGAATCTATGTGCGTCATTTGTTGCACTCATACTTTCTCTTATAGGAGGAACATTTATTGCTTATGATAATATGCCCGTTATGCTACAAAAAATTAGTACAATAAGCCCTTTGCGATGGTTTATTGAAATAACTAAAAGTATGCAAAACGGTTTAGGGTGGTTTGATAATACACAGCAGATTGTCATTCTTTCTGGAATGATATTTATTCTGATTATAGCAACTTCCTTAGTCAACAAAAAACAAAAAGGGGTTTAATCAGATACTTTCTTAAACATGAAAACTGTTGTTATGCAGTATTATGAACCTTATGAACAAACTGTATTTAACGGCGGTTTTGATTTTCGATTTTCAAAACCGCCGTTTCTTTTTTGAAAAAATAGGATACAGTGGTCAAGGATATATCACCACGTTCTTTTTCTATCTCCACTCCCACTAATCCTCTACTATTTCTATCTAGTAGAAATATCCTGAAAGTAAATCTTTTTCCTAAACATTGAAACTTATAAAATGGAAATACCTACTTCGATTTTGGGTATATATTTTATATTCACAACGGTACAAGAAAATAAGGCTTTCTCTGTCTGTCATCTAAATATCCAGTAGATAGGCATTCTCTATTTTTCCCACCATGTTTTCCGATATTGGCTAGGTGTCCGCCCATACTTCTGTTGAAAAGCCCTGTTAAATGTCCGCTGGCTTTCAAATCCGGCTTCCAGATAAATATCTGTAATCCTTCTATCTGTATTTTCCAGCAGAGAAGAGGCATAGTTCAGCCGGATTTCGTTCAAATACTGATTAAAATTCGTGTGAAAGATACCAGAAAAGACTTTTGATAAGGCAAACTTATTGATCCCAAGGGCTTCTGCCACACTTCCAAGTGTCAGTTCTTCCTGAAAATGGGATAACAGATATGTCATAACAGAATATATCAGATCATTACTCCCCACACGGTCTTTTTCTATAAATTGAAGCATATCGTTACACTGATACAAAATAATCTGTAAATAAGCCTGCCCCACGATTTCATTGACTTTCTCTCCACTTATCAGACATTCCAGAGAATTTTTAATCTCATAAGGAAGATTCTCTTTTTTGATGACTGGATTTTCCGGACATTTTTTCTGCAGCAAAGCCATAAACGGCCCGCTAAGTTCCAGAGAAGCATAAATCTGGTACACTTCATTGCTTTCTTTTGAAAATACCTGATAATGGTGGATCAGGTCCGGAAAAACGACTGCAAAGTCCCCTTTTTCCATATGATATAGTTCATATCCAACGCCAAGCTCCAGCTCCCCTTTTGTCACATATACCAGTTCTATGGCATTGTGAAGATGCGGGGGAACGTGATGCGGTTTTTTCCTTATCATACTGAACTTTTCTGTTTTTTCTTCATAAGACGGCTGCATTCTGTTTTCCCCCTTCTCTTCAAGATTTGGCTGTTTCTTTTTTTCATTTGGCACGCACTCCTTCCCCTGATTCGCTATAATAAAGCCAGAAATCAGGAAAGGAGGACACCAACATGAAAAAACTGATCAACTATTTAGAAAAAATTATGAATTTCTATGCTGCTTATTTTAATTGTACCAATTATCATCTTCCTCTTTAAGGGCCTGCTCCTGCAGGAGTTTCTCATTGGCACGTTCTACATTCATTTTGGACATGATAAAAGTAATAATAAGAGCAATCACCACCGGAACCCAAAGATACATAATCTGAAGCATCTGAATACAGGATTCACTCTGCACCGCCAGTGTTCCGTCAAAACCACTGAGATCCAGAAGCCAGCCGGTAATGGCAATTCCAATTCCACCGCCCAGTTTAATACCAAGAGAGGTACAGGAATACATGGTTCCATCTACTCTTTTATGCTTTGTCAGATACGTATATTCCGAACAGGAAGCAATCACTGCATTCATATCTCCCTGCCATGGTCCCATACCAAAGGCTGCAATACCGGTGAACAAAAGCATCAATGGCACACTTCCCAGATAACCGGCTACTACAACCAGAGCTCTTCCAATCGTTCCAATCACATATCCTGTCAAATTCAGTTTATACATACCCTTCCATTTTTCCACTAAAACCGGTGTAACCAGCAGTGCAATAATCAGAGGGATATTAATCGCCCAGGAAAATACGCCGTACAGATTTTCATTAAACAGGATATAGGTCATATAATAAATACCCATATTTAACATAGCGGTATAAATCTGTTGTAAAATATAAGTAGAACAGATCATCACATAATATTTGTTTGTAAACAAGATCTTCCCGGCATCAATCAGGGAATACTTCTCATCTGTTCCAGATGCTTTTCCATCATTTAATTCTTCTTCCGGCAGTTCCTTCACTGAAAATACGGAAATGGTATTCACTACAAGTCCGATTACTGCATAAACAATGGCAACCATTCTCCAGCCAGCAGCTCCACCGCCCATCCATTCCACAAATCCAATCGTCAGGGACTGGATCAAAAGACTGGTTGAAAAAGCAAAGATAAAGCGATAGGAGCCCATCTGTACCCGTTCCTTGCTGTTTTTTGTTACCAGGGCTGTCAAAGCAGAATAGGCAATATTATTCGCAGTATAAAAAACTGCGTTTAACAAGGTATAGGCAATAAAGAACCAGGCATACTGGGCAAACTCACCCATATTTGCAGGAATAGCAAAAATAGCCACCAGTGTTACTGCACAGCCAATATATCCATACAGCATCCAAGGTCTTGCCTTGCCCAGCCTGCTCTTTGTCTTATCGATCAACGAGCCAAAGAATACATCTGTAACCCCATCAAATAATTTCGACACTGCGATCAGGGTTCCGATAATTCCAGGGTTCAATCCTACCGTATTGGTCAGATAAATCATGACAAAGGAGGACAGGAACGCATAAACCACGTTTCCTGCAATATCCCCGGAACCATACCCTACTTTGTTGTACCATTTTAAATATTTTTTCTCATTCATGTGCTCTTACCATTCCTTCCCAAATAAAAGCTTCATATCAAATGCAAAGGTTTCTTCCTCTAACCGGTACTCCTTGCGAAGTTCCGGTCCGCAGCTGTTGGAGCCAATGCCATTCTGTGCATAATCCAGACAGACAATGGTACTTCCCGATTTTTCCAGTTCAAAATTATGTGCCTTTTCTGTAAGCTCTTCCTGTGTATAATAAGACACGTTAAAGGTAAATGGTCTGGATGATACGGCTCCAAAAGTCCGGCCTTCCGTTTCCATCATCACATAATCACAATCTGTATGACTTCCATTTTCCTGTGGTCGCAGATAATCTTCATGCTGCTCTGCTACTGTCGTTTCATAAAGACCATGACTGCAGGATCTGCGTTTATCCACATAGCTTTCGTGAGGACCAAGGCCATAGAACTTCAAGCTTTCATATTCTTCCTTTAAAAATAGCCGAAGTCCAAACCTTGGAAGCTGCGGAAATTCCATATCTTTTTTCACCTGCATATTTACAAAAATTTCTCCGGTGCTCTGTACCTTCCACTCAGTTTCTATATCCAGAACCTTCTGAAGTGCTACTGCCGCCACAGACATAGTGCTGTGAATGATAACACTTTCACCACTTATTTCCCATTTTGTATCATAGGCTCTGGTTTTGCTCCGGTCATATCCTGCTGCTATCCATTCCAACTTCATCTTCCGGTCATTGTCTGTTGGCGCCCTCCAGATGTTTACTTCTATTGGTGCAGCCAGCAGTTCCTCTCCATTCAAACATAACTGTTCAAACAATCCGGAAAGTTTACTGTAGAGATACGTGAACTTCTCTGTTTCAATCGTAAGGAACCGATCTGTTTCCAAAACCTGCATAGACACAGCATCTTCTTTTCTGTATTCTAACAACTTCACTGCCTGCTGATTTCTTTCGTCTTTATTTTCTAGCAGAATTTCATCAAATCCCATCACACTTGCTGGAACAACAAGGGTATTTCCCTGTTTTAAGTGATAAGATACCTTCAGGTAACACTTTCCGCATTCCGGAACACATATCTTCAGTTGAACCGTTCCCTTTTTTCTGGGGAGGATAGACTCCTTAAGTTCCAACTGCTTTTTCTCCAGCAGCTTACCGTCACAATTGACTTCATAGGTCAGGTAGAGATAATCCTTCAAATCCACATAATTCATATAGTTTTCCAGACACAGTTCCCCTGTATTCTGACAGAAAGATACGGCTCTTGCCGGACGATATACATTCTGGTATTCCAAAAGCCCGGTATGGGGTGTCCGGTCTGGATATACCAGCCCATCCATGCAAAAATTCCCATCATGGACTTCTTCCCCAAAATCCCCGCCATAGAAGTATTTTTCTTTTCCATCGGCAGCCAATCCCTGATAGATAGCATGGTCGCACCATTCCCACACAAAACCGCCGCAGAGGACATCATACTTATAAACCATTTTAAAGTAGTCTTCCAAATCTCCCGGCCCGTTTCCCATGGCATGGCAGTATTCAATCAACAGAAACGGTTTATCCGGCTTCTCCTCCATATACTCCTGGATTTCCTCCAGGGAAGGGTACATCCGGCTAAAAATGTCAATGTTGGTGTAATCATATTTCCTTCTATCATTCCGGTAAAAAGAACTTTCATAACAGGTCAGTCTGGCAGGGTCAAAACTTTTTGTCCACTTTAATGCTTCCTCAAAAGTACATCCATAACCGCATTCATTTCCCATAGACCAGATGATAATACAGGGGCGGTTTTTCTCCCGGTGTACACAAAGTTTTGTACGGTCCATAGTAGCCGGGATAAAGTCCGGGTTATCCGAAATTCTTTCATTCCATTTCCGGCTTACATTTTCCCAACTGGAATCCTTTAAATACTGAGACTGGGTTCCATGACTTTCATTATCTGCCTCTGCAATCACAAAAAATCCATATTCATCACAAAGCTGATAAAAATAAGGTGCATTGGGATAATGGCTGCTACGGACTGCATTGAAGTTACTCTCTTTCATCATCTGCAGATCTTTTTTCATCTGTTCCAGCCCAATCACAAAGCCAGTCACCGGGTCTGAATCATGTCGGTTCACACCTTTGAATTTTATGGCAGTTCCATTCACATAGAGAACTGCATCTTTTACAACGATTTCTCGGATGCCAATCCGGTCTGTAATCACTTCCCCTTCTGTTTCCAGGACCAGGGTGTATAAGTATGGTTGTTCCGGATTCCACAGCTTCGGTTCTTTTACCAACATCACCGCTTTATGAGTATATTCCGTACCCGCTTCTTCATTCAGTACCTGTGAGACAACCGCTTTATTCTCTGCATCATAAAGCGTCAGCTTTGCAGGCACCGCCTGTCCCTGATAGCGGGCCTTCACAGTAATCTCTGCCTGTCCTTCTCGAAGTTCCGTGGTTGTAAAGTAGTCATAAATCACCTGTTCCGGGCGGTTCAGAAGATATACATCCCGGAAAATCCCATTCATGCGGAATTTATCCTGGTCTTCCAGATAAGTCCCATCACACCATTTCAGAACCAGTACCGCTAAGGTATTTTCTCCATCTGCCAAAGCATCCGTCACATCAAATTCGCTTGTAGCGTGGGAAACCTGGCTATAGCCCACATACGTTCCATTCACCCAGACATAAAAGCAGGAATCCACACCTTCAAAATTCAAATATGCTTTCGGAGCCTTTTTTGGTTTCTGATATACAAACTTCTTGATATAGGCTCCGCATGGATTCTCCTGTGGCACATACGGCGGGTCCAAAGGAATCGGGTATCTCACATTGGTATACTGGTGGCTGTCATACCCATAATTCTGCCATACCCCCGGCACTTCCACCTTGGTAAACTTGCTGCAGTCATACCCCAGTTCATAAAACTTTTCCTCTAAATCATAGATGCTCTTAAAATACTGAAACTGCCATGTCCCATTCAACTCGGTAACCCGGTCTGAAGCATACCGATTCTCTACCAGAGGCCCCATATCATGGGAAGACGGCATATAATAAGCTCGATAAGGCATGGTATTCTCATGCACTATTTTTAAGTCCTCATAATATCTTGGCACAATCACACTGTGTTCCTCCTTTATCCTCTTTATTTTTCCTTTGTTTTATCGTTATTTTACGCCCTTTTTACACATTTCGTCCATAAACTCTATGAGACTATACATGCACAAAATAATACAGTACCACAACTCCGCTTCTATGATTCGCCAAATAAAAAGCCGGCATACCCGAAATTTTTTCAGATACACCGGTCTTATGATTGCTTTCCTGTTCTTCTTTTACTCCATTACATTCCCATTTTCCATAATAATGGGCGCCAGTTCCGTTTTATCTCCATATAAATCCGGACGTGCCAGCAGATAATCTTTTAGTTCTGCCCGGTCTTTAAAATACGTTGCCTGGAACGGATCCATAGCACTATATTTTTCTACAAAGAGCAGGCCCTCTTTTGTGTCCGCCAGAACACCCGTGTGTCCTACAAAACGTGCCTGATCCTCCGGTGCGTGCAGATACACGCTGATCAGGGAAAGTTTGTCCCCACTGATTTGAATGTCCCGTTCTTTCCATGCTTCCTGGATTTTTTCCTCATGCTCCTCTAAAGTTGAAGTTCCCTCCACAGACACCTGGTTAAAAAGTGTCAGAAAATCTGCCCTTTCCTCTTTTGTCAGCTGATATTCCGGCATCGTATCAATGGCATCAATATCAAACATCAACCACAAATCCGTATCAT
>OGZC01000196.1_pt1 | contig 35265 bp, 30 predicted proteins | sample 1576751 | NCBI WGS metagenome assembly OGZC01 (sample SAMEA3541486, study PRJEB24748) | human gut metagenome | biome: human gut; feature: human-associated habitat; material: faeces | place: China | collected 2012
TCACGCACTTTCTTTATAGAAGCATTCTGCTCCACTTTCACAATCATTTTTTTTACCGCTTTCTTTGTCCATTTAACCATAGAAGGGAATTTAACAGTTCCTTCCCCGTATGTCTGACCTGCCCACGCCTCTTCTACGATTGTAGTTGTAATGGCATGTCCGCCGGCATTTTTATATAATCCCATGTGGGATTTTAAAATTTCAAAATGCTCTTCAGAAAACGGCGTTACATCATAATATTCTGCGATACGATACGGGTTCTGCCACAATTCCATATCAAAACCATCTTTAAACTTCGTCGCATCCGGAAGTTCTGCATCAGCTACTTTTAACGTATAAGTAAATGTAAGTGGTTCTGCTAATTCTTTTGCCGTTACCGTAACCGTTCCTGTATAACTACCTGCCGCTGTTCCTGCCGGAACTTTCACAGATACCCAGATATTCTGAAGTTTGTTCGTTCCAATATTCATCGCTGTTCCGGCATCCTGATAAAGCACTTCATTTGCTTCCTGTCTGCTTCCTTTCGGAACTTCTCTGTCAGGATCACCGTATCCCGGCATTCCTGTATAAGCCTGAACTGATTTAATAAATTTTAAATCCACATTTGCTTTCGGAATCGTATTGCCGTTTCCGGTGAAATCACTTGCCGTCGCTGTTACATCTGTATAAGAAGAATCTATCGAAGCTAAAGAAATCTCAGAAGTAACCGTATCATTCTTCCATGCATTCAAAGTATCTTCTGTTTTGTTTGCTGCTTTTACCTCAGTTAATTTATCCTGGGTATACTGAAGATTATTATCTGTAATTGTTCCGTGAAGTTTTGCTTCTTCCGGTTCTCTGTAAGTATATACATACACCTCAGCGGCATCGATCAGAATGTCCGAACCTGTTCCTGATGCATTTCTTTCCCCTGTAGCCACCGCTTTTAATGTGTGTTCTTTTTCTTCTAAATCGGAAATCGTTGTAATGAATGTAGAATTGATATTAGTAGCATTATAAAGGTCTCCCTCTGCTTTTTCCTCACCGTCGATCAGATACTTCACTTTTCCCATCATTCTGTTTTTACCGGAATAGATATCGATCTTATGTCCTGTAAATTTCACTTCATAATAGGTTGCTTCAGGATGCGCCGGATCTACTTTTTTTGACCATGTATGCTGCGCATCTCCTGCCTCCCATTTTCCTTCTGCGAATGTGAAGTAGTTTGTTTCTCCGCTCTGCTGTGTATGCGGAATTTTCACCTTTTCTTCAATCGGAGCTTTTTTTCCTGTAATCTTTTCATACATGCATTCTGCTATGTACAGATATCCTGCATCTGTAAAATGTACTTTATCTGTATTATAAAGATTTTCTTTTCCTTCGGTCTTTTCATACATATCAATGAAATCCCATGCGGCATTTTCTTTAATCAATGCCTTCTGAGCCTGATAGACTTTTTCGACCTTTTCCTGAGTGATATCGTTTCCCGTCGTCTGATAACATTTCGGAGACGTGGCAAAAATAACTTTGTTATTCTCCGTCTTATACTCATTATAAAACGCTGTCATCTGTGTTTTATAATTTTCTTCGTTCCAGTTTTTGGAATCATTCGTTCCAAGCATAATAATTACAATGTCTGCATTATAAGCTTTACTTTGTTCGTATTCTGTACCGCTTTTATATGGATTACTTGTCCCCTCCATCAAAAACGCACCTGTTTCCCCAAAGTTTTTTACTTCATATCCGCTTCCAAGTAAACTCTGCAAACGTGCCGGATATGCATTTGGTCCTTTCTTTCCTGAATTCGCGCCCGTCGAAGTGTACCCTTCCGTCAGGCTGTCTCCCACGCATGCCACCTTGATCTTCGCGGCGGCATCTGCCGTCTCACCTTCTGCCCATGCGATCGTGCCGCTTCCTAGAATACACCCTAATGTAAGCACAACACTTAAAACAATTCCCATTGCTTTTCGCATTAGTTTTTTGACATTTTCCACAACTATTTTTCCTTCCTTTCTTAGCATTTTGCCCACATACTCATACAGAACCATATACCCTTTTGTTCAATGTGTCAACATTATTTTTACCCCCCCCCGCTCCATATGTCGTATTTTCATCATTTTCCATATAAAATACATTTATTTTTATGCATAATGACGAGTTTTTCGAGGGCTGATTTTCTAACTTCTGCATATACTATATAAAATACTTTTCTGCTTATGAAAGGAGACTTGTTATGCTTGCTTCCTATAAACTTTCCGGTAAATACATCTTTATCTCCGGTTTTCTGTTCACGTCTGTTCTCGGAACACTGTCGCACTTTTTCTATGAATGGTCCGGCGATTCAACTTTTATAGGTCTTGTCTGCCCAATCAGCGAATCTGCATGGGAACATATGAAACTTTTGTTCTTTCCGGCTCTGCTCTACTGCTTTCTTTTCAAACTAATATATAAAAACGCCGTTCCAAACGTATCTTTACCACTTTTATCCGGCATTCTGACAGGAACGACACTTATCCCTGTTTTCTTTTATACTTACTCAGGCATACTCGGCTTTACGGTTGTCTGGATCGATATTGCTATTTTTTACCTTTGTACCGGAATCACTTTTTCAATGGCATCCAAATTATATGAGCAGAAAAATATCGCACGTTTCCGCTTCCTCATATATGGACTGACTATATTATATTCCATCCTTTTCTTTATATTTACCTTTATTCAGCCGGATATTGCCCTGTTTCAAAATCCATGACTTTTCATACCGCGTCCGCTTACGCCTGCTTCTTTTTTCTATCTGTCTTTCACTTCATTTTTCAGTCTGTTTTCCGGTTCATTTTCCAATCCACTTTCCATCCTCGGTAAGAGGAAGCGGCTTCCCGTCAAGAACAGCGCTTTTTAAAATATCTTCTATATTATAAACAAGTTTCAGAGAAAAGAAGCCGCAGTCTCTCTCCAACAGATCAAAGAAAATCTTATCTCCCTCCCATAACTTCAGCGTCTCGATCTTTGATTTTTCAACCCATTCCAACTCGCCCTCATCACAGTCGATCGGTTCTCCTTCAAACCCGTCAGCCGTATAAAGCGACATGTATTCTACAACATCTTCACCGTAAACAAATGTCACGATTCCCCGGTAAGCCCACGAAGTCAGCGTATATCCCGTTTCTTCTTTCACTTCTCTTAGCAAGCACTCTTCAGGACTTTCTCCATATTCAAAATGTCCGCCGACACCGATCCATTTATCTTTATTCACATCATTTTCTTTCACCGTACGGTGAAGCATTAAATATTTATCGTCTTTTTCTATATAGCATAATGTACTTAATTTTGTCATAGCCATCCTCCTTAATACGGTCTCTATATTTGTATCTTTATCCGTTTTCAGACTTTTTTATTTTCTTCACTTTTTATCATTTATCCTCATCTTTTCCCCTAAGAAACTGCGATTCATACAAATGTCTGTAAAATCCGTCTGCAGCCATCAAGCTCTCGTGATTGCCCTGCTCAATAACTTTTCCGTCTTTCATAACGAGAATCACGTCCGCCTCGCGGATCGTTGACAGACGATGCGCCACAATAAACGTCGTCCGCCCTTCCATCAATTTTGTAAAAGCCGCCTGTATCTTTACTTCTGTTCTTGTGTCAATTGAAGATGTGGCTTCGTCAAGTATTAGCATTGGTGGCAGACATAACATTACACGGGCTATACACAATAACTGTTTCTGTCCCTGTGATACATTGCTTGCATCCTCATTAAGCTCCATATTATAACCACCTGGAAGTGTTTCTATGAAATGATGTGCATGTGCAGCCTTAGCAGCGGCAATAACCTCTTCATCCGAAGCCTCCAGCTTACCATATCTTATATTTTCCATAATGGTATCCTTATACAGCCATGTATCCTGTAATACCATACCGAAAGCATCTCTTAGCTCACGTCTGTTGAAATCCTTTATGTTATGTCCATCTATTTTTATTTCACCAGAATTAACATCATAGAATCTCATAAGAAGCTTAACCATAGTCGTCTTACCAGCACCTGTCGGACCTACTATTGCAACCTTCTGGCCTGGTTTAACCTTAGCACAGAAATCCCTGATAATAACCTGATCTTCCTTATAACCGAATCTTACATGGTCGAATTCTACTTCTCCCCTGATATTATCTGTTGAAACAGGATTCTTTACTATCTGTTCCTCTTCCTCTTCGTTAAGGAATTCAAATACTCTTTCAGATGCTGCTGCCATTGACTGTACCTGATTAATAACCTGTGCAATCTGTGTTATTGGCTGTGTAAAATTCCTTACATACTGTATAAATGCCTGGATATCACCAATCGTTATAACACCATTTATAGCAAGTAATCCACCCGAAAGTGCAACACCTGCATAACCAAGATTACCAACAAATGCCATAATAGGCTGCATCATTCCTGAGAAGAACTGTGACTTCCAGGCTGATGAATATAAAACATTATTAGTCCTGTCAAATTCATCTACCATATCCTTCTCTTTATTGAAGGACTTTACAACCATATGTCCACCATATGTTTCCTCTATCTGACCATTTATATGTCCCAGATATTCCTGCTGTGTCTTAAAGTAATTCTGTGACTTCTTTATAACAAATGATATAAGCCCAACTGATATTGGAAGTATGACAATAGCAATAATAGTCATAAGTGGTGAAATACTTAACATCATGATAAGTACACCAATCATAGTTGCTGTTGATGTTATAATCGTTGTTATGCTCTGATTAAGTCCCATACCAAGAGTATCAACATCATTAGTTATTCTTGAAAGAACCTCTCCATATGTCCTGCTCTCGAAGTACTTCATTGGCATACGGTTTATTTTCTCTGATATTTCCTTACGAAGCCTGTAACATATCTTCTGTGAAATGCCTGTCATAATCCAGCCCTGGACAAAATTAAATATTGCGCTGCAGACATATAAGCCGAGTACAATCAAAAGAATCTTTCCTATATAGCCAAAGTCAATACCACCTGTACCTGCTATTTTCCTCATAAGACCTTCTGAAAGACCTGTTGTTGCCTTTCCAAGTACCTTTGGTCCTGCTACATTGAATATCGTTGAGGCTGCTGCCATAATCATAACTATAAATATAGCTATCTTATAGCTTCCTACATACTTTATGAGCTTACCTATTGAGCCCTTGAAATCCTTAGCCTTCTCAGCTGGCATCATACCCCTGCCCGGTCCACCTGGTCTTCTATGTCTGGGAGTCTGCTTATATGAATTATTGTCTGCCATAATTATGCTTCCTCCTTTCCATCTGATATAGTGTTTACATCTGATATAGTGTTTACATCTGATATATTATGCTCGGCATTATATGAAGCTTCTTTATCTGACTTATTGAGCTTTTCGCCCACAGCTACTGAATTCTCAAGCTCGCTGGCTGATAGCTGCGACCTGGCAATCTGCTGGTATACCTCACAATTCTTCATAAGCTCTTCGTGTGTGCCCTTACCTACAATCCTGCCCTCATCCATAACAAGTATCTGCTCTGCATGAAGAATAGTACTTATTCTCTGTGCAACAATGATTACTGTACTATCTGTAACCTTCGAGGCAAGCGCTTTTCTTAATGCTGCATCCGTCTTTAAATCAAGTGCTGAAAAGCTATCATCAAATATAAATATCCTTGGACTCCTTGCTATAGCTCTTGCTATAGATAATCTCTGCTTCTGTCCACCTGAAACATTCGTACCACCCTGTGCAATAGGTGCTTCATACTTTCCTGCCTTTTCCTCTATGAACTCAGAAGCCTGTGCAATATCTGCTGCCTGTTTAACTTCTTCAATCGAAGCATTAGCTGCACCATACTTAATATTAGATTCAATTGTGCCTGAGAAAAGAACTCCCTTCTGTGGAACATATCCAAGCTCATCTCTTAAATCCTGCATAGATATATTTCGTATATCTTCACCATCAAGCGTGATAGAACCTTCTGTCACATCATATAATCTTGGAATAAGGTTAACAAGTGTTGACTTGCCACAGCCGGTACTTCCTATAATAGCCGTTGTCTTTCCTGGCTCTGCCACAAAATCTATGTCTGAAAGAGCATTTTCAGCAGCTCCTGGATACTTAAAGCTTACATGACTGAAGGTAAGTAAGCCCTTATGTTCCTTAAGTATCTTAGGATTCCTGCAATCCCTTATTGATGACTGAGTGTTGATTACCTCATCTATACGGTCTGCCGCCACAATCGCTCTTGGAAGCATAATCGACATCATAGTAAGCATAAGGAATGACATAACTATCTGCATAGCATATGTGATAAATGCAGTCATTGAACCAACCTGCATAACACCGCTATCAATTCTATGTGCAGCAACCCATACTATTCCTACTGAAAGACAATTCATAATAAGCATCATTACCGGCATCATAAATGTCATAACTCTGTTAGTAAAAAGCATTGTCCTTGTAAGCTCTTTATTCGCATTATCGAATCTTTCTTCTTCCTTCTTCTCTCTTCCAAATGCCCTTATAACTGATAAACCTGTAAGTATTTCTCTTGATACTAAGTTAACATTATCAACAAGCTTCTGCATCTGTTTAAACTTAGGCATGGCAATTGACATAAGAAGAAGCACAAAGCCAACTATAACAAGTACTGCAAGAGCAATAACCCACTCCATGCCAGCTCCTGTTGACATAACCTTTAATACACCACCTACACCAAGTATTGGCGCATAGAGCACCATTCTTAATGTAAGCACACAAACCATCTGTATCTGCTGTACATCATTCGTTGTACGTGTAATAAGTGAGGCTGTTGAGAACTTATCAAGCTCCGCATTAGAGAAGCCCATAACATTCTTATATACCTGTCCCCTTAAGTCACGTCCTACACCTGCACCGACACGCGATGCAAAAAATGCAACTAAGACTGTACATATTGCAATCATAAATGCCATACCTATCATCTTTATGCCTGAAAGCAGCAGATAATGTGTCTGTATAGCCTTCATATCCATACCAGCCTTTGAATCCATAGACTTAGCATATGCTCTACCCATAGATGCTACAAGTGATGAACCCATAGTGTCAAATGTTGATTTAAAATTATCACGCATAGACACAAGTGTATCCTTTGTCATTCTGCCAGTATCATACATAGCTTTGAATACCATTCTCATATCTACACACTCAGTTGAAACCATATTGCCATTGGCATCCTCTACATCCTTGTAAAAGGATTCTAATTCAATGCCCATTCTCTTTCCAATATCTGATACCGGCACATCAGCAAGTGTTTTTACATCAACCCCCATCTGTGCTGCCATCTGTTCCTTAAACTGTGCTGCTGTTACTGAAGACATCTGATTATTAATAATAAGTGACATTGCTAATGTATCATCATATTCATCCAGCTTTTTTTCACTCTTCTCAGAAAGAATATACATATCTCCATCCTGTTCATAACAGCTTTCCCATATGTTTATTTCTTCATCTGTCATAAACATTTTAGCAATATCATATTCATCCTTAGTTATCTTTTCTGGAATACTATGCCCTATGCCGCCATTCTGAATACCAACATCAATAATATCAGATGTATACTGTGGCAATGCAAGATCCCCATTTGCCTGTAATATAAGCAATACAAGTATTATAATTACTGACTTCCAGTATGGAGCAATACTTTTTAATATTCTGCTCATAACCGTTCCTTTCTTCCTCAAGATTTCTTTTAGGCTTTCTTATATAACCTTATAACTGATATTTTAAAATGATAGCATTATTGAGAAAATATGTAAATTAAGGAAATAAAAAGCATTTATTAAGACTTTGTAAAATTGTATACAATTTAAAACAAAATATATCTTGTATACAACATTTTTATATGTTATCATACGAAACGAGCGTTATTCATATGAAAATGCATCAGAATCAGATTTATTATCATCTTACTGATACCTTATATTTACTATAAGACATAATGGTGTGCGACCTGCAAAGGCGTGTAAGCATTGCGTATATTGAATCAAGGTATCTGCATAACCAGTTATGATTTATTTGTTATTATATAATTCATAATACATTCTGTTAGTTCTAAACATTTTCTATGCATTTCCATTTACAAGGCGCTACTAAGAATAATGTCTGAAAGACAGGCTGGATATTACACTAACTCCACCATTTTATCAGACGAAAAGGAGAATATTATGAGTAACATTGAAACAAACAACACAGCAATGGCAAAAAAAACATTTACCACTAAGTATATGGTAGAGCTTGCCGCTATGATAGCCATCATTATCATCATGGCCTTCACACCACTTGGCTACATCAAGCTTCCTGGTCTTACTATTACATTCCTGACAATTCCAGTCGCTGTAGGTGCCATAATACTTGGACCAGTTGGTGGTCTTATATGTGGTCTTACATTCGGTTTAACAAGTCTTTATCAGGCTGTAACCGGTGGCTCAGTATTTACATTTGCTTTATTTAATCTTAATCCTGTGTTTACTATAATACTTACAATTGTACCAAGAGCACTTGAAGGTCTGCTTACAGGTCTTATCTTCAAAGCTCTTCACAACATAAAGAGTGTTCAGAAGATTTCTTATTATATAGCAAGCCTTTGCTGCCCTCTTCTTAACACATTACTCTTTATGAGCACACTTGTAGCGCTTTTCTACAGAACAGACTTCATCCAGACTTATGTTGCCAAGTTTGGTGTTGGCAACCCATTCTCATTCGTAGTTGCCTTCGTTGGAACACAGGGTGCTATTGAGGCCGTTGTATGCTTTGTTGTTGCCAGCATACTTGCAAGAACATTATATGCAGTACTTGTTAAGAATTCTTAATTATTGTTAGGTAAAGCTGTTTTATATCAGTCTATAAAAAATAGAAAGCTGCGTTGGCTATTGCCATACAGCTTTCTATTTTTACTTTTATACTAATCGTCTGATATGTGCAAAATATCATTTTCTACTCTTTATTAAACTTTATTTCAAGGATTGCTTAGACTTCTTACGTGACTGTTTATTTTCATACATATAATAATCTGCCTTATCCAATAACATCTGTATTGTACACTCACTATCAGCATCTGATATTGCCCATCCACATGCATAGTCGATTGGCATATCATTACCTCTGCTGTTTAAACTGTCTTTTTCCCTGCTTAATTGCATTAATATATCCTCAATCTCCGTTTTGCTTGTATTGTAGATAACTACCATGAATTCATCTCCACCATATCTTCCAACGAAAGCTTCCTGTGGAATAACTCTGCGTAAAAGATGGGCAAAATTAAATATAAGCTGATCTCCCTTTGAATGTCCCTTTGTATCATTAATAATCTTAAGATTATTTAAATCAAACATTAAGCACGCTGTATGCTCGGAAACCTTTTCCTTATTGTTAAGGAGCTCCTCACAGGCATCTTTGTTTGGCAATCCCGTATGGGCATCTGTATATGCTCTTTGTTCTAACAGCTTGTTTAATACAGACATTTTCATGGCTGCTATGGTCTGTATAATAATCAATATTACAAGACCTAGCATATCAAATACTGATAGCAGCTCTAAGGTACGGATTTTAATAGCTATCCTTTCCGAATAGTTTTCAGCAGCGGATACTGTTTCATCTGCCATCTTAAAATATATTTCACTCATCTTAACAATATCTGTATTTTGATAGCCCACTTCTCTTACTGCTTTGATTTCTTTTTTTAATTCTTCCCAGTAGTCGCTTAGAATATATAATTTGTCATTATATTCATTGTCACGTAGATTTACAAGATTGTATTGTCCATCCTTATACTTCAAATCATCGAGAATATCATCAAGATATTTAATTAATTCATCATCTGGGTTTCCCGTAATTTCCAACTTCACTTCACGTTGTGTAGCTCCACGTACCAGACCTGCATAATTTATTACACGAGCTGTCCCCTGCAGCCTGCTGATATTCACCATAATAAATATGATAAGAACTATCAGCAGCAATATTAAACAGCTTTGTATAATCCCTATTATATTCTTGCTTTTCTTATATGATTGTTCTTCTTTCTCCATAATAACACTCCAATAAGATTCAATTTACTGGATATTATTTCCAGTTTTATTTGCACATCATATAGTTCTTTTTTATTATAATATAATAATCATATAAATAAGCCAACAAATAGTAATAATTACTATTTTTATAGACGTTCAAGCATCTTGTTATACGAAGAACTAAGTCTGTTTAATTCTTTAACCTGATTTTCTTCTATCTGCGAATCGGACAGATTATTTAACTGCACCTCTTCGATTTTATCAGAATGATGATCTTATGAAGCAGATTCAATCAGTAATTGCAGCAGATAGCAATAAAAAATAAAATCTCGTGGGGCATATCACTTAGTGCGACAGTCCCACGAGAATACAAGAATTATTCTATTTTTATCAATCTGCTGCTTTCCCATGTTCTGCCAATTCCATAACTTCCTTCCATGCTGGGGAGAACAGATAATAACCTATCATTGCAAACATTCCAAAGCTGAAGGAAATTGGGAAACACAGCATTACCCAGGTTCCATCAAAATATTTGCTGATAATATATGCACTTGGAATTCTGACTGCCCAAAGCATAAGAATATTAACAATAGTAGTATAACGTACCTTTCCAGTTCCATTTACAATAGATATTATACAGTTGAAGATAGCGAAAAACCACTGTGACAGCAGCATAACAACAATATGTCTGCTTGCATACATCAGTACTATTTCATCTGATGAAAAGAAACGTATCAGAGGTCTATGTATCATAATGAAGAATAATCCAAAGCTTAGAGTAATCACTCCTGAACATAATGGAATTCTCCAGTGTCCTTCCTTGATTCTATCGTACTTCTTTGCACCATAATTCTGTCCTGAGAATGTGGTGGCAGCTGAAGATAATCCTGTAATTGCTATATTAGCACAGCCTGTGATTCTTCCTGCTACTGCACCTCCTGCCATAAATATAGCGCCCTGAGAGTTGTTAAATGTCTGTAACGCAACATGTCCTAATGAATATAGCGAATTATTAAGTCCAACAGGAAGGCCTATAGCCAGAATATTCTTCATCATTTTCCCTGAGAATCTTCTAGGCAGAAATGTAAACTGAATCTCTGGAAACATCTTTCTTATATAAGTAATGCTTACAAGCCATGAAATAAACATAGCAATACTTGTAGCTAGTGCTGCACCTGCCACATCCATGCCAAAGCCTGCAACAAACACTAAATCAAACACTATATTGGAAATACAGGATACAACAAGAAACCACAATGAAGCCTTGCTATCCCCAAGTCCTCTTAATATTCCAGCATTCATGTTATAGCCAAGATTACCAAGCGTACCTAAGAATACTAATCGCGTATAGATTAGTGCAGCATCCCATACATCCTGCGGAACATTCATAAATTCAAGAATATACGGTGCTGCAAACCATCCAAGAATTCCAATCGGAATTCCTATAATATATATAAAAGTTATTGAAGTTCCACATATTGAAACAACTTTATCCGATTCCTTTGCACCGGCATATTGTGATATAAGAATGGATACACCTGTTCCTATTCCTAAGAAAACACACAACAATACCTCAACCGGCTGTGAACTTGTTCCAACCGCTGCTAAGGATGTATCACCACAATATTTACCTATTACAAGTGCATCGACCGTTGTATATAACTGCTGCAAAACATTTCCTATAATAATAGGTATAGCAAACAGTATTATATTTTTCATGATATGACCTGTCGTCATATCAATCTTTCCTTTACGTGATTCTGCCATAACTTACTCCTTATTATAAACAACCCATCTATTTTTGTTATTTATAATAATACTGTAATCAAGCAGCTTTTTCTAGTGATTTATTGTGATTAGTACAGAAAAAGTATCCACTTTGTATTTATTTTGTATCTTTTACTTCATCAGCTTCTTATACAGTGTTTTTCTGACTGATTATTGTTGATTCATTATTGGTTTTTCTTTAATTCCTCAAACTTTTCCTGCATTGTTTTATTTCCTCTGGTAAGCTTTTTAATGCTGACCTCATCCACCTTATTATTAGCTATTCTTAACTGGTTGTCAGAACCTAACAGCTCTTTTTTTACCTTTTCAAGATGCTGTATTGTCTTATCAATCTCATCAACAGCTTTATCAAAATGCGAATGTGCAATCTCATAGTTCCTGCTGAAGTCACTCTTAAAATTCATAAGCTTTTCTTCAAAATCAGAAATATCAATATTCTGGTTTCTGACAACTGCAAGCTCCTGTTTATACTCCATTGCATTCATGGCAGCATTCCTGAGTAAAGTTATAATCGGTATAAAGCACTGTGGTCTTACGACATACATCTTTTCATATTTATAAGAAACATCAACGATTCCTGCATTAAACAACTCATTGTCACTTTCAAGCATTGAAACAAGCACCGCATATTCGCAGTTCTTCTGCTTACGGTCCTTATCCAGCTCCTTATAGAAATCCTCATTCTTATGCTTAGTTGCAGTCTCATCCATTTCATTTTTCATTTCAAACATAATGGATATAAGTTCAACACCATTTTCATCAGTCTCACGATAAATATAATCGCCCTTGCTTCCGCTTCTTGAATCATTATCCTTTTCAAAATATGCATTCCTGAAAGCCGTAGCCCTCAACTGGTTAAACTGTATCTCACAATGCTGCTCTAAGGTTTCACCAACCATCTTTGTAGACATCTTTGTTTTAAGATCCCTGTAATAAGCAATCTGCTCATCCTTCTGCTCTAAAAGGAGCTTTCCTTTATCCTTTTCGTGTGTCAGCTGGCTCTCCAGTTCTTTCTTTTCTTCTTCAACCTTCTTAACAGCCTCCATTACAGCAATTGTTTTTTTATCCTCACTACTATCTAGCTGTGCCTGAAGCTGTACTGCCCTGTCTGTTGCCTTTTCAATCTGGCTTTTTAGTTTCTGGATTTCTTTATCGTATTCTTTCTGACTCATAAGCTTAATCTCATTTTCCTTAGCTTCCATCTCAAGCCTATGTGTCATCATCATATGCTCTTTTAGTTCGGATATACGCTTTTCAATATCTTTTTCAAATTCCTTATCCCTTATCTGCTGTATAATTGAACTTAACTCTGTATCGTCTACTGTAAATGCCTGTCCACAATGAGGACACTTTAATTCTGCCATATAAAACCTCCTGTTTAGCTGATATTATTACATATATATCCATTGATGTATTCTAAATTATTATACACAATTCTGTTATATGCACAAACACTAAATAAGCTATGAACACTATGAACAGACGGTAAACATACAAAAAAGCGGAATTGTGAGCTTAGCACACAATCCCGCATATATATAAGTTATTCATTATGCATTTTAATTTAACAATCTCAATTAATATATTTAAACCAATCTGTTCCAATCAATCATATTAATATTCAAGATATGCACTCTTCATAGGACTTGCTGCATGCTGGCTGAATAATCTTAACACACCTTTTTCATACTTAGGCTTTCTTGGTGTCCACTTTGCTCTTCTTTCCTGAAGTATTCTATCAATCTCTTCCATTGACTTACGTTCGCCCTTGACACTTACGATGTTAAACTTTCTCTCCATTACATCTATCTCAATAAGATTGTCCTCTTCAACTAATGCTATTGGACCACCATCTACTGCCTCAGGACTGCAATGTCCGATAACAGGACCTGTTGAAGCACCTGAAAAACGTCCATCTGTAATAAGTGCAATACTCTTTCCAAGCTCCTTATCACTGCTTATAGCCTCTGATCTATAGAACATTTCCGGCATACCGCTTCCCTTAGGACCTTCATATCTTATAAATACCGCATCACCATTTTGTACCTTATGTTTGAGTACTGCATCAAGGCACTCCTCCTCGCTGTCAAATGGTCTTGCGTGCAATACTGACTTAAACATTTCCTTAGGGCAGGTTGTATGCTTGATTACAGCACCTTCTGGTGCAAGATTTCCCTTAAGAATTGCAATACTTCCATCTGTACCTATGGCATTATCATAAGAACGGATAATATCGTTCTTAGTAATATTAATGTTGTATCTCTTGTTGAATTCCTGAAGCCACTTATCACACTTTTCATAAAAACCGTTGTTCTTAAGTTCTTCAAGATTCTCACCAAGTGTCTTACCTGTTACTGTCATAACATCAAGGTGCAGATGCTGCTTTATCTCTTCCATAATAGCTGGAACACCACCAGCATAATAGAAGCATTCTGCTGGTCTTACATCAAGAAGGTATCTGGCATTTCTGTGTAATCTATCAAATGTATCACCAGTAATCTCTATTCCGAACTCTTGTGCAATAGCTGGAAGATGAAGAAAACAGTTAGTACTTCCTGATATAGCTGCATGGACAAGTATTGCATTCTCAAAGCTTTCCATTGTAACAATATCAGATGGTTTCATATTTTTTATTTTTGCAAATCTTACTGACTGCCTTCCTGCTTCTTTAGCATATTCTAACAGGTCAGGACTAGTTGCTGGCATAAGTGCACTTCCTGGCAATGCAAGTCCAAGTGCTTCTGCCATAATCTGCAGAGTAGAGGCTGTTCCTATAAATGAACATGCTCCACAGCTAGGACATACATTACATTTAGCCCAATCAAGCTTTTCTGTGCACTATATATTCCTAACTGTTCAAGTGTAAGCATTTCTGGTCCTGCATTCATAGTTCCACCAGGAACGAATACTGAAGGAATACTGACTCTTGCAAGTCCCATCAGATTGCCTGGAACACCCTTATCACAGCTTGAAAGATATACACCAGCATCAAAAGGTGTTGCATTAGCGTGTATCTCTATCATATTGGCAATCATCTCACGGCTGGCAAGACTGTAATTAATACCATCTGTTCCCTGACTCTCTCCATCACAGATATCTGTACAGAAGTATCTTGCTCCAAAACCGCCTTCTTCTGCTATTCCCTTACGGACCTCTTCAACTAAAATATTAAGATGTCCGCTTCCTGGATGGCTGTCACCATATGTACTCTCTACCATAACCTGTACCTTGCCAAGATCCTCTTTTTTTAAGCCTGTTCCTATTCTTAAAAGAGCTATCTCTGGAGCTAACTTTCTCATTTTCTGACTAACTAAACACATAATATTTACCTGCCATATGTTTGGAGTAAAATAATGCAAAAGTCTGATAATAGTATGAAGTGAAATGCTACAACTTTTACAGTCCAGAACGGGACTAAGAGTATATACTCCAACTGTTCTAATCGTACATCTAAAATCGGGAGATTGCACTACGGTGGTTTATGTAGTGCTAACTATAAAACAAGAAAAAATGTGGATAATCAATTTAAAAAAAGCATATACAGAATACAATAAACAATGCATCTGTATATGCGATTGGGTTATCAACATTTTTTTAATTTAAATTTCGGCACTTTATACAATAACTTTTATAGCATGTGAACCAATGTCATTTATTTAACGTGTGAACAGTAACACTACGAACGAGAAAAATCCGAGGCAAAAGCCTCTGACTTTGTCTACAGTCTGAGATGAGCACTTTTGTGCTCATTATACCATAATGAACTTATCTTCTTCCGGAAAACAAGACATTATTATGTTATTGGATATTAACTCCAGTATCTTTTAATGTTGCTCTTACAAGTGAGTCTTTAGCATTTTTCCATGGCTCATTGGCATATTTGTGATCAAATTTATTAATAAACCAGGCTACATCATCTCTTACTCTCTTCATATTATCTATATAAAGCTTAGTGATAAGCTCTGTGAATTCTGTATACTGTGCTCCCGAAAGCTTGCCGCTCGCCATTTTCATCAAAAATCCATAGTGGCTGGTACAAAAGCCTTTGCAGTTCTTAAGTTTCTCTACAAAATCTTTGTCGTGTTTATACATATAAAACACTATATCTATATATCTTTCAATGGTATCTTCTACCTTATCGCACACAAAGCATTTTCCCTCAAGCTCATCAATATAACTACATGCCTGTGCCTCTTTGCCTTTTTTTAGGAGTGTCTTTACAGTGCCCTTATCATAACTATAACTTTCTATCTGCTTAATGACATAATCCATATGTGTCTTCATAATAAGTGCATAACCAAGTCTGTTATTCTGCTCATATATCTTCTTAATATGGCGGCTGCAAAATCCCATTTTATCTGTCCTTTCTCTTATGTCATCTTCCATATAGCTTGGACCCCTGACATACTCAACCGCATCACTCTCTAGCTTTTCAAGCATTGAATAAATCGGACATTCACTATCCAACGCAAACGCATCATTAACTGGAACTGTACATATCTTTTCTTTAATAATTGAATACCCTTTTCTATTAATCTTGTAGTGATATTTTAGCAAGAATATTCAATATATTGGGGAAGCCAAGTTATTTAGGTTACTTAACAGCTATTGATAAAGCATCTAAGTTATTATCTACACACAGTAGAAATTATTTAGGTTACTTAACAAATTTGATCCAGTTAAGGTATATATATCTACACACAGTAGAAATTATTTAGGTTACTTAACACACAGTTTTCAAACTGCATTCCATATCTACACACAGTAGAAATTATTTAGGTTACTTAACAATTATGGCAGAAACAACAGCAGTAGCAATCTACACACAGTAGAAATTATTTAGGTTACTTAACCTCATCAAGTTCCGGCTTAGTCAGTTCTATCTACACACAGTAGAAATTATTTAGGTTACTTAACAAAGAAGAGATATGTATAACAATCTCAAATCTACACACAGTAGAAATTATTTAGGTTACTTAACGATGTAGTACTACTTCCGCCTGTTAATCTACACACAGTAGAAATTATTTAGGTTACTTAACAGTCTGCTGCCTGTTCGCCCTCTTTCTATCTACACACAGTAGAAATTATTTAGGTTACTTAACCCAAGTCAGAACTTGAAGTCTTATTATCTACACACAGTAGAAATTATTTAGGTTACTTAACACTTATATCGTCATATTGTACAATTATTCCTTTGTTAAGCAACATTTTTTGATTATTTTTTATGCAATATACACATATTATATTAAGTAACCCATCTAATTTTAAATATTAAGATCAAGGTTTGCATTCTCAAATGTTTCAGCTTATTATAATAAAGTCCTTCTCATCATTCTTTGCATATCCAAACCTCAGTACTTCACAACTTGATGAAAGTTTAAATATAATAACACTATCCTCTTGCGAAAAAAATTTCTCATATTTGTTCTTCAAGTCATTTACTATATTATTAACGATTTTTTCACTGTTGTCAATTTCAAACACGGAATATTGTAATCTATGTCCAAATCTTGAAAGCTATTTAGCAAATTTAGTTCTTAATTTGTCATTTGATATATCATAACTTACAACTACCATAATACCTCCAATCTAGTTATATATTAAACTGCGGAAATTCTGCTACACTTTTCATTTTCATAAAGTATCTATAATAGCTTTGTATATACATAAATATTTCATCTTTATATTCCATAATTGCCTGCATTAAAAATTGAATATATTGTGGATTATTCTTATATTTTAAACACCAGTGTTCATCATATTTTTCGAAATCATCAATTTTACATTGACCTAGATTAATAGCTTTTCGCACTTCATAGTCAATAATAGGTCTTATTGGTTCCATTATATCGCAAACTAATGATTTCCTCATATAGAAACACTTATGAAACACCCCATAATATGTATCAAATCCATAAACTTGCAACATTGCATCAACAATATTAAAAGCATTGTATAACCTATGTCTAATACAACATTCACATAGTCACTTTTAATTCTTGGCTTTCTTCCATTCCACTGTACATTATCAAACATTCTTGGGAAATAAACTCTCGCAGCATTTCCTTCAATACCCATAATTTCCAAATACTCCTTGGAATTATCAAGTTCTACCATCATTGTATTTAACAATTCAATTGCTTCTTTTTGGTATTCTGTCTTTTTTCTTATATTTTTTAATGCCTGTGCTTGATTTTTAATTTTGTTTTGTTCAATAAGCCTACCTATATCATTACTATCATATTGATATTGGTGTTTCCTTAGAAGTGTGTTACCTTCCATTCTTGCGCCTATAACATCATATACTTTAAATGTTGTACTCATTAAACATATAGAAAACCCAAACTTTTTACTTCTCTGTATCAATCCACTCGTAATAGATATATTTCCAACAACACATAACATAAACAATCTATAACAAGTCAACTGAAACTTTATCTTTCCATCTTGGTCTTTCACTATAACATTATCGTTTGAAAATGATAATTTATCACCAATATTAGTCAATAAAAAATCACTTGTTTCTTCTTGAAATCATTAGCACTCAACATAATTATTCCTCTTTAATTAATGACTTATCGCACGCCTGCTCATATATACATTTACTACATTTTTCTTTATTAGTCTGCTCAAATTTATCCATATCAAATAACCTAATCTGGTTAATTAATTGTTTAAATTTATTTTTCATTGCCACATCATCATCTGGAAGTGCAATTTTATATTTTTTATTATCATCAAGACTTCTTACTTCTAAATGATTAATCTCATACCCCATCTCTGTCATTGCATAATATTGAGCATATAATTGAAAAATATATCCGTCATATATTTTCTTAACAAACTTTTTCCGTTCTATAAGTGTCTTACTAATTTCATCATACAAATCTATTTTCCCAACAATCTTATATTCATCTGAATACACATCTAATGCCATTTTTACGCTTTTTCTCGTAGAATATTTTTTATTATCTACTTTCTCGTGTGCCTTCGTACCATTAATCTGATACTGTGATTGATATGTCAAATTGTCCTGATTTCCATATAATTTATGAAAATATATGGAAACCGGACAAAATATAAAATCATTGAGATTAGAAATTAATATCAAATCTTCCATCTACTCAAACCTTCTATTTTGAATATAATCAAGCCATTCAGTAACACCTATATACAATTCGCTTTCTTTTAACTTCTTATCATCACTCCAATTTTCTTTAATTTTATTAATCTCATATAGTCCTTTTAATGCAATACAATATGCTCCATTAGCATCTGCATCTTTTGGCATTATTTGTTTATCATCAATAATATCTTCTGATTTTTCATTTTCTTTATAATTAGATGAATCAAAAAATCCATTATGCGAATTTAGGACTGGCGATACAAGCCTGTCATAATCATCGCCTTCTGCTTCACTCTTACTATTCCTTAGCTGAACTGTATACTTGAATTTTTCAAACAAGTTACATATAAAATCAGCATTTCGCGTTTCATCCATATGTGATATATCTTCCCTTATATCGTGTCCATCTTTATATTCAATACCGTATTGTTCCATAAGCTCAATTAAATCCTCGGTAAGATTTAATACTTCTGAACCTGACCATCTGCCATCTTTATATAATTTCTTAATTCTTTCTCCATATGTATAGGTCGTCCATTCATTTACTGGAATACTTACATTATAAGTTTTAAAGTTATTATAATCAAAAGAGAAAGCAAATAGTTGTCTATGTCCGATTTTTTCATATTCCGCAGAACCTTCATTAACATATCTGATTGAATTCATACTCATAAGAAATTCTTTTTTATCCTTAACTTTAGCGTTAATAGCACTTCCCGAATATTTCTTAAAGTCAAATATATTAATGAATCCTGTAGCCGGGTCTATCTTTGATGTATAAGCTGCCGGCACATAGAATATACAGCCGCACTGCTTTCCTATCTGCAATGCACTCTTAGGAAGATATGTAAGCTGGTATCCCTTTAATATTCCTCCATTCTCATCAGCCTTTTTTTCTTTAAACACAAGATAATTAAGCTTGCTAATCAGCATATTTTCAAATTTCTGATACACTTGACGTTCAACCTTAAATCTTCCTCTCTTAAATCCTCTATTTAAATCTTCCATTACAATTATCGCATTATAATCTACTACCATTCTTGCTATCTTAGATATAACACCTGACAGATAACCATTTTTAACATCTTTAATCTTACCAATTTCCTGCCAGTTCTTTCTTGCATTATCTCTTGTCTTTTCCATATTTTTAAGTTTATTCTTATAGTCATAATTATTGACAAGATTAAATGATTTCTGTTCTATAATATTTCCTTTATTATTAATGACAGAAATGTATATAAGATTTCTCTCGCCACGATCTATTCCAATAACATTTATATTATTATGCTTAGCTATGTATTCAATCATCTTAGCATTAATATTTTCGTCATCTACTCCATAATTAATTGTTATTGGAAGATGAAGGAAATATTTATCTTCTGTATATCTCTTATCTTTAATAATATCTATTGGGTTCTTACGATGTCCGATTCTTTCAAGTATTTCAACAAGTTTTTTATCTTTTTCTACATCAATAACATAATCATTATTATAATAATTATAAACTTTTATATAATCCTCATCAGTTAAAGATACCCTTACTCCAGCTTCATTAATATACGTCTTATTAACAAGAACTGTATCTTTCTTATGAGTTATATTTCTTTTCATACTCGATTTACGATAGAAAAGCTCAGCATTACCATTTAATTCAATGCAGATATTCTTAAGGTTATCCTCACTAAATATGTTCTTTAGATACATTGTATGAAGATTGTCTTTTCCTGTACTATGCGATGATAAATCTTTATTATATATCTCAAATAGATATATTTTCCCTTCCTCATCAAGCCTGTTAATATCTGCTTCACTTATATATGCCCACGAAATTGAGTATCCTTGCTTCTCAACATCTTTATAGAACTGGCCTATATCATTATATTGAGTAGTTTCCTTGAATTTGAATCCATAATTCTTCCATTCAGGATGTTTATTTATACACGCTTTATAATAATCTATTAAATCGTGGCAGTAATTAATATCAAAATTACCACTTGATTTGATATGCCTGTTCTTCTCATATCCTTCTAATATATATGATGATGGGATATAATCTCTTTTTCCTGTATTCGATTTAATAAATACCCATGGAAGCATTTTATTAGGACCCGGCAGGAGATTATATACCATTTTTTTATAATCTGTCGATAATCGCTGCTCTTCACTACCTTTTATTATCTGTTTATCAGGCTTATTATTCACATTAAATATCGCTATATAATATTTGTTGTTCCTAAGCAATATTATTGCATTATTATCAAATTCCTTACTCCTTGACCAGCCACTGGCAAGTGTTGGTGAAGCAAAATTAAGCTTAAACTTCTGTGTACTGTAAGGCTTCCTGGTGACATAATTACGAATTCTGTCATAAAGTGTCACTACATTTTCCAATTCATAATATATATCTTCAAGCTCAGCATAAAATGCGTTATCTTTTTCCACAACCTCATCTATGATAAATGTCTGCAACCAATGATATATCGACATTATATCATCAAGATCTTTCTTTATATTAAGTGCAGTTTCCTTATTCTCTATAAGACTATCACCTGAATCATAAGTTATTGTATGCAGACTCATATTGGCTAATAATTTTGACATTTTATTAAAATATCCGAGCACTCCATGTCCGCTAAACGCCCTGCCCGAATTATCATCATCCATATTAGAAGCATTAAAATAATCTGGCTCATAATCTGATACAATACTGTCCAGTTCTTTAACACTCATAAATTTATTGTCTTTCTTAGCCTTTTCAATTTTCTTAGCCTTGCTTTGACCTTTTCCCGCTATTGTATTATACCAATATCTTTCTATAGCTGATTCTATCACACCCCAACCGCCATACACATAACTTGACACATTCGTATAATATCTTGCATTAATATAAATCTTTGCTGTATCATATATATTACTATTCTGCAAAATATTTCCAAGCCTGTCTATCAGCTTAACTTCTTCAAGCCTGCTAATAAATCCATTAAATGCAGCATATACTTCTTCATCATTCTGATACATTGAAGGAATTTCAAATGCCTTTTCTGATATACCCATTATCTGTTTTTGAAGCTTCGTCATCTTAAATACATTAGCTTTAAGCTTATTCTGCTGGCAGTACAAATTCATATGTTTGTTGACATCCCCACATATCTGATTGTAATAATCTATGCCCTTCTGCGCAAGCAGCTCATTATAATAATCCTCAGAAAAAATATGCTCTAATCTCCAGCTATCAAGCAACTCTGTTAATTCTTCTTCAATTAGCGCAATTTCGGTTTCGGCTTTTTCCTTTATACACATAAATGTCTTCAAATTATCGTAAAATATCGAAGCATTAACATTAACAATCCTATAGCATATAGATGATGCTCCTCCATTTTCTTTAAACATATTTTTTCTTATATTAAAATAATCAGTAAAATATGTAGTAAAGCCTTTAAAAAGCGCAATTGTTTCAAGTGCTTTCTCCTTATCTTCACCGATATAATTCTGTTCTACATAAACAGGAAGAAGCTGTGTTATCAATTTAGCTTCAAACATTGATTTAAAATTATCATCTGCTGATAACATTTTCTCTATCTCTTTACGCTTTGATGCTTCCATCAAATTCAGCTTATCTCTATTGTCTTTATCATTTTTCTTATATTTTTCTTCTATTGCTTCAAACAGATTCCTAAAATCCAGATTATTAATATCATTCAACTTATGTGTAATATAATCTCTATAATATCCATCAGCTATCCGTTTCAACTCCAGACTTTGCTGTGCTTTGTATTCATCTTCCGTGATAATTTTCTTCTGCTTAATATGTTTCATAGTTACTGGTGTTGGTCTCAGCTCATTTCTTAATGTCTTTTGAACCTTCGATATTGCTACAAATTCACTGAAATCACCTGTTACATTATTCATTATCATACCTCCATCATATCCATCTATTTATATCAATTAATACATCATTTTTGTCAGTATTTTTATATTTAATGATAATATAAAACCGCTTATATTTTTTGTAAATAGGTGTTAATAAAATTTTAATAACCTGCAAAAAATAACACTTTCGTGTTATTTCAGACTGTAGACAAAGTGGCACTAGGATGCGAATCCTAGTGCCATTTTTCTATGAGTTTTTAAGAAATCTTTCACTTTTAGCCATTTATATGAATTTATAGTTGGATTCGTGGGATTATCATCTGTTATCTTCCCTGTTCTTTCCAGCATTCTTGCTAGTTTTTCAGATTCATGCACGCAAAAGTAAGCCCTGCTTTCATTTCCATGCGGGCTTTCCCTATCATCTGTGTATATCTAAATCCAAGATTTTCTTTGGCTGTCCCAAAAAGTCTTTCGATTGTTTCTTTTCGATGTGAATAAAGATCTCGCATTCCAATTGATAATCTAATATCTTCACACTTTTCTATATAATCTTCCCAGATGTGTCTGGTTACTATCTTAACGTGATTCTTACTTTCTGTACACTGACTTATATATGAACAACTAGCACAAGCTTCTGAACAACTTTTGTACTCTCTGTATCCATCACGGTTAGTTGTTGAATATTTAAGAATCTGATTATTCGGACATATTTAACAATCGTAGTATTCATCATAAACATACTCATATTTCTTGAAGAATACTTCTTTTGTCATTGGTCTTTTGTATGGAAGCAATGGTTGTATTCCATCATCTATCAAAAGTTTTGCAATCGCTGGAGTCTTATATCCTGCATCAGCAACAAGTGTCTTGATTCCAATATCTTTGATTTTGTTATACAAGCTTACAAAAGTTCTGCTATCGTGCATGTTTCCTGGATTAACTGAGTAACCAAGAATCTATCCAAATTTATCGCAAGCTGTTTCAACTGAATATGCAAAAACATGCTTATGTTCACCTTTATGAAACCATCCGCTTTCAGGATCTGTTGTGCTACATTTTACTGTTTTCTCATCTTTAGAAACAGCTGTTGTAAAATCCTTCATTCCCCCACCGGAAAAAGGTTTGTTGTTATCTTTGTCGGAATCTTTTAATGGTTTATTGCCATGCTCCTCACAATCTGAATTAATTTCCTTCTTGAGCATCTTCTCATAGAACAAAGCTTCTTCGTTAGCAATCTTACTTCTCATCTTTTTGCTATTAGCACAAGCTTTGACGTGAGTTGCATCAACAAACACTTCGGTTGGATCAACAAACTTATACTTATAACATTCAGATAAGATATGAGAAAAAATTTGTTCAAACAAATCTGTATCCTTGAATCTACGAGTATAGTTTTTGCCAAAAGTAGAGAAATGAGGCACTGCATCGTTCATTTCTAAACCTAAGAACCAGCGATATGCTACATTAACTTCTATTTCTTTCATAGTCTGTCTCATACTTTTTATTCCATAAAGATACTGAATAAAAGGTATCTTTATGAGCATTACAGAATCCATACTTGGTCCTCCAAAGTAAGCTGAGTATTTATCTTCAACGAGATTATATATAAAGTTCCAATCAATAGCTTTATCTATCACTCTTAAAAGATGATTTTTGGGGTACTAAATCATCCATACAAAACATCTGAATCTGTTCTCATTTCTTATCAGCATTTACTGTCATCATAGAGCACTCACCACCTATTTTTTAACACATTAATTATATCACAAAAGTGCTATAAAATCAGTATTTATCAGCGTTCTTGGCATGTTTATTTAACCACGAATGAGAAAAATCCGAGGCGAAAGCCTCGGACTTTGTCTACAGTCTGAGTGTGCGCCTTTCGGCGCACACATTATTTTTCAAGCTCACGTGAAAGATTGACCATCTCAATAGCTCCCTCTGCACACTCAAAGCCCTTATTGCCAGCCTTAGTACCTGCACGCTCTATAGCCTGCTCTATAGTATCTGTTGTAAGAACACCAAACATAACTGGTATATCTGAATTAAGTGATACACTGGCTATCCCCTTTGAAACCTCTGCACACACATAATCATAATGGCTCGTTGCTCCTCTTATGACAGCACCAAGACATATTACTGCATCATACTTTCCGCTTTTTGCCATCTTTGATGCTATAAGTGGAATTTCAAATGCTCCTGGAACCCATGCAAGATCAATATTTTCTTCACTTACACCATGTCTTACAAGACCATCATGTGCACCACCTATAAGTTTTGATACGATGAATTCGTTAAATCTTGCTGCTACTATTCCTACTCTTGTTCCATTGTCTACTAATTTTCCTTCTAATACTCTCATGATTTTAATCTCCTTTTAATTTTATATGATACGTATATTTTTTATAATTTACAGCATATGACCCATTCTAATTTTCTTTGTCTTAAGATAGAAGCCGTCATATGGTGTTGTTTCCATTTTAATCGGAACTCTTTCATTTATCTGCATGCCAAAGTCTGACAGCTGATATACCTTATCAGGATTGTTCGTAAGAAGTCTTAATGTTTTAGCTCCAAGATCTTTTAGTATCTGTGCACCTATGTAATACTCTCTCATATCACCTGGAAAACCAAGTGCTATATTAGCATCAAGCGTATCCATACCTTCATCCTGAAGTGCATATGCCCTTAACTTATTCACAAGACCTATGCCTCTTCCCTCCTGCCTCATATATAGCAGAATACCTCTTCCTTCTTCATTAATCTGTGTCATGGCAGAAGCAAGCTGCTGTCCACAATCACATTTCAGTGAACCAAATGCATCTCCAGTAAGACATTCTGAATGAACACGGCACAAAAGATTATTGCCATCACCTATGTCACCCTTAACAAGCGCAACATGATGCTCACCATTCAGCTTATTGATATAACAATGTGCTGTAAACTCACCGTATTTAGTTGGCATCTTTGTCACAGCCACACACTCAACAAGCTTTTCATTTCTTTTTCTATACTCCTGAATGGCTTTTATAGTTATAAATTTCAGATCCCATTTTTCTGAAAGTGATATAAGGTCATCCCTCCTCATCATAGTTCCATCATCCTTCATGATCTCGCAGCACAAGCCGCACTCCTTTAAGCCAGCTATACGCATAAGATCTACTGTTGCTTCTGTATGTCCGTTTCTTTCAAGAACTCCGTTTTTCTTTGCAACCAGTGGAAAGTTATGTCCTGGTCTTCTAAAGTCCTGTGGAACTGCTGTGTCACTCACAACACTTCTTGTTGTATATCCTCTCTCCTGTGCAGATATTCCTGTAGTTGTGTTTATATGGTCTATAGACACTGTAAATGCTGTTTCATGATTATCTGTATTTTCTGATACCATCTGCGGAAAACATAGCTTTCTGCTTAACTCCTCACTCATAGGCATACATATAAGACCTTTTCCATATGTAGCCATAAAGTTGACATTTTCTGTTGTAGCGTATTCTGCTGCACATATAAAGTCACCTTCATTTTCTCTGTCATCATCATCTGTAACTATAATAATCTTTCCTTCTTTTAAGTCTTTAACCGCTTCTTCAACCGTATTAAATTCAAACATAAACTGCTCCCTTCCTTATATGATAAATGTATCTGTTACCATGCCTTTAAAAGCCATTTTTTAATAGAAATTCCTTAGTTATGCCATTAGCATTGTTGTCAGCTTGCTGGTTATAATTGCTATTATGAGCCAATGTCCTGCTGATATCATACGGGCATAACAATTTTTCTACATACTTTGCTATTATATCTGTTTCCAGATTAACCACATCTGATAGTCTTTTATCCCGAAGTATTGTTACCTCTCTTGTATGAGGTATCACTGATACCTCAAAGTACTTATCAGTCACAGATGCAACTGTAAGACTTATTCCATCTATTGTTATTGAACCCTTTTCAACAACATATTTTAATATACTGTTATCTGCACTTATCCTGTACCACACTGCATTATCATCTTTTCTAATATCTGTCACTGTTCCTGTGCCATCTATATGCCCTGATACTATATGTCCGCCAAATCTTCCATCCGCACTCATAGCACGCTCCAGATTTACATGCGAACCTGCACGTATGTTTTTTAAAGAAGTTCTTTTTACTGTTTCATGCATGACATCTGCACTAAACTGTCCTTTTTCTATGGCTGTAACAGTAAGACATATTCCATTCACTGCTATACTGTCACCTATTTTAGTTCCTTCTAATACCTTAGAGGCTTCTATAACAATCACCTGTGAAAATGTCTGTTTTTTAACTGCTTTTACATGTCCGATTTCTTCAATAATTCCTGTAAACATTTTAAACTTCACCTTCTATCAGAATATCATCCCCAAGCCTGGTTACTGTATAATCCTTAAGCTTCAGCGCATCGTCTGGTGCATCAAATCCCACACCAGCAACTGATGATAGTGCATCCACACCTCCAAATATCTTAGGTGCTATGTATGCCTGTATTCTTTTTACCATGCCGCTCTTTATAACGCTCCAGTTAAGCTCTGCACCACCTTCACATATGCAGCTGTCTATTCCTCTCCTGCCAAGTATAATCATAAGCTGTGCTATATCTATCTTTTCACCTTCCATAGCTATGATTTCACATCCAGCTTTCTCATACATGTTTATACGTTCTTTATCGTGACAGCATGTCACTATCCAGACTGGTATCTGTCCTGCCGTCTTAATAAGATTGCTGTCATACGGTATCCTAAGCCTTGTATCACATACTATTCTTACCGGCTGATGTGGATTTTCTATCGCTTTACTTCTGCAGTTAAGCATCGGATCATCCTTAAGTACTGTATTTATACCTACCATAATGGCAGAATATCTATGTCTGTCCATATGGACATTTTCCCTCGCTGCCTCCCCTGTTATCCACTTTGACAGTCCATTGTGTGTGGCTATCTTTCCATCAAGTGTCTGTGCATACTTGACTATGACATATGGCAGCTTTTCTTTAATGTAATGAAAGAATACATAGTTCATATCTATACATTCTCTATTGCACACAAGTTTATTATCAACCTGTATATTGTGTTCCCTTAATATCTGCATTCCTTTTCCACTCACAAGTGGATTAGGATCAAGCGAACCTATAACAACACGCTTTATTCCAGCTTTTATTATCGCTTCTGTACATGGCGGCTGCTTTCCATGATGACAGCAAGGTTCAAGTGTCACATATATCGTTGCGCCCTCTGGACTTTTAGTACAGTTATTTAAAGCCGATGTTTCTGCGTGAAGCTCTCCATATTTTTTATGATACCCTTCACCTATTATTTTTCCATCCTTTACTATAACTGCACCAACCATTGGGTTAGGATTAGTCCACCCCAACCCCTTCTTTGCAAGCTCTATTGCATGCCTCATATATTTTTCATCATCTGTGCTGCTATATCCACACATACATATCCCCCGCTTTCTTTTAAAAAAAATGCACCAGAATATCCTGTCAATCAGGAATCCCCCTGATGAAAGAATACTCTGGTGCAGCTTTTACTACATCCATCTGATAAATAAAAATCCTGGGAACTTATCATTCCCAGGACACAAATCATAATCAATATAACAATATAATGCAGATAACAGAAAATAAATCCTGCCACGCAATCCTAAACACGTTATATATCAGATAACTTCTTTCATCCAGACTATACTGTCGGCACTGGAATCTAACCAGTTCATGCTTTACGCTCGCGGGCTGTACCGCCGGTAGGGAATCTAACCCTGCCCTGAAGTTAATATTCTGTTTTAATGTAAACGGCAGCCTGCTTAATACTTAGCACAGACTAACCTCTGTTAACAAAGCCTACTATACACCTATACAAGCATATAATCAAGTACTTATTTATAATATCTCATGTAATATCTGCATAATTTTGCATAATGTCTGTAAACATCAACAAATATTCACAATAAAATCCACGGCTTCTAATGGTTCTTCTCAAAATCCCTGCTATCAAGAACTATTGTAAATGGTCCATCATTCTCGAGCGATACCTTCATATGTGCACCGAATTCTCCTGTTTCAACCTTTGATACCCGTTGTCTGCACAACCTGACAAACTCTTCATACAGTTCATTGGCAAGAACCGGCTCACAGGCATGCACAAAGCTTGGACGGTTACCTTTTCTGCAATCTGCATATAAAGTAAACTGGCTTACTACAAGTATTTCCCCATTCACATCGTTGATTGACAGATTAGTTTTTTCATTCTCATCTGCAAATATTCTCATTTTTGCTATCTTATCTGCAAAAGGTACAAGCATTTCTTTAGTATCACCCTCACCTGCACCAAAAAGTATAAGATAACCTTTTCCTATGCTTCCTATAACCTTATCATCCACACTTACACTTGCCGAATTAACTCTTTGTATAACAAATCTCATTTTTCTCTCCATTTTAAAATCAGATATTAATCTTTTTTCTGTGATTTTCTATATCTTCTTTTATCTTCAAACATTTGCTTAATCACAACAGGATGGAACAGTAAAAGAAGTGGGAACAGTTCAAGCCTTCCTGCTAACATATCAAATATCAAAACAAGCTTACTAAATACATTAAAATGTTCAAAATTCTGTGTCGGTCCAACAAGTTCAAGTCCAGGACCTATGTTGTTAAATGTAGCCGCAACTGCCGTAAAATTCGTTGTCAGATCCTTGCCCTCAAATGATACAAGGAACACCGATGCTACAAATATAAGAATATATGTTATAATATATACATTAACCGAACGTATAACTTCATGTTCAACTGGCTTTCCTTCAACCTTTATTTTTCTTACACTTCTTGGATGAATATAAGAATTCAGTTCCTTTATCACAGTTTTTATAAGAATTACGAATCTTGAAACCTTTATGCCTCCACCTGTACTTCCGGCACATGCACCAATAAACATAAGAAGAACAAGTATAGTTTTTGAAGTCTGCGGCCATATATTAAAGTCAGTAGTTGCGAATCCTGTTGTTGTTATGATTGAACCAACCTGAAATGCTGACTTGGTAACTGCATCCCATACTCCTGAGCATATTGAGTATATATTTATAGTTATTATGACAATTGCTGTTAATATAATACCAAAGTACGCTCTTACCTCTTCCATGGATAAAGCCTTTTTTATACTGCCAAAAATCATAATATAATACGCATTGAAGTTAACTCCAAAAAGCATCATAAATATCGTAACTATCCACTGTATAGTCACGGAATATCCACTAAGACTTGAATTCTTTATACCAAAGCCACCTGTACCTGCAGTACCAAATGTTGTATTCATGGCATCAAACACAGGCATCTTTGCTGCTATAAGTATGACAAACTCTATAAGTGAAAGTCCAAGATATATAATATATAAAATTCTTGCTGTATGTTTTACCTTTGGAACCAGCTTACCTACTGATGGTCCCGGACTTTCTGCCCTCATAAGATTAATATTCGAACCACCACTCAAAGGAACTATGGCTATGATAAACACCAGTACACCCATACCACCTATCCAGTGTGAAAAGCATCTCCATGTCGTACTGCAGCGTGATACTGCTTCCACATCACTTAGTATACTGGCTCCGGTTGTTGTAAAACCTGATACCATCTCAAACAAAGCATTTATAAATGATGGTATCTCACCTGTTATCATAAAAGGAATAGCTCCAATAACACCCATAAGAATCCAGCTTAAGGACGTAGCAACACAGCCTTCTTTAAGATAGATAATATAATCCTTTGGCTTCCTCATAGTCATAAGCTGTCCTAACAGAATACTTATCATGGCAACTGTATAATATGCCCATCCTTCTGTTTCGCGATATATAAGTGCTATGAAGCATGGCAACGACATAAGTACACCTTCTGTTTTTAATATATAACCTAAAACATATATTACTATTGACCTGTTCATAACGTGCCTCACCTGACTATATCATTAATATCAGTAAATCCTGTATTCTTAGTTACAATCATAACTGTATCACCATCTTTTATCTCATCATTACCTGTTGGAATAATAATATGTCCATCATGATTGATAAATGATATAAGAACATCTTTTTTAAGCTTAAGATCCTTTATAGGTATACCTGATACTTTGGAATTTTCCTCAACTATGAACTCTATCGCTTCAACTCTTGAATCAAACATATGATAAAGTGTCTCTATGTTACTTCCCATAGAATTCTTCTTTGCGCGCACATATGCTATGATAGCTTCAGAAGTTATATACTTAGGATATACAATACTTCCAAGATCCAGATTATTAATAACCTGCTTATAATTAACCCTGTTAATCTTGGTAACTACCTTAGCATTAGATACCTGCTTTGCATGAAGTGTAAGCATTATATTCTCTTCATCAATACCTGTGAGCGGAATAAATGACTGTATGGTTTCAATACCTTCTTCCTTTAATATATCAGGATCTGTGCCATCACCATTTATAACTATGGCTTTAGGAAGCTTAATGCTGAATCTTTCACAGTTTTCCCTGTCTCTTTCTATTATCTTGACAGTGATTCCCATATTAATAAGCTCTTTAGCAAGATAGTACGCTGCCTTGCTGCCTCCTATTATCATGGTATCCTTAACCTGGTTTGTTGCAAATCCTATAGTTTTAAGGAAATCTCTTGCTATATGTCTTTCTGATACAAACGATATAACATCACCGGCTTTTATTATAAAATCACCGTTAGGAATATATACCTCTCCGCCTCGCTCTATAGCACATATAAGTATATCATTAGTTATGTTCTTACCAAGATATGCTATGCTAAGCTCATTAAGAATATTATCTGATGGAACCTTAAACTTAACAAGCTCTGCCTGACCATGTGCAAAAGAGTTTACCTCAAGGGCTGTTGGAAGATACAATATACGTGCTACCTCCTTAGCAGCCTCAAGCTCCGGATTAATAATAAGCGCAAGACCAAGTTTCTCTCTAAGATAACCTGTTTCTTCACTGTAATCAGGTGTTCTGACTCTTGCTATGGCTGCACAGTTACCTACTCTTTTAGCCACTGTACAGCATAACAGATTTAATTCATCTGAATCTGTAACAGCTATTATAAGATCAGATTCTTCTATACCTGCTTCCATCTGCGTAGAATAACTTGCACCATTTCCTACTATTCCCATAACATCAAACATATTAGTAATATCCTGGATGCGTTCGGGTTTCTTATCAATAACGGTTATATCATGGCCTTCCTTACTAAGCTGTTCAACTAAAGTTGCACCAACTTTTCCACATCCAACTATTATAATATTAAGACCATTTTCCTTTTTACTTAATTTAAACATACCAATCCTCACCCCTGCGCACATATCCTTACGCATAATAAGCCTGTTTGAAAGCACATATCATGTATATTATGATACTCTTATAATGCTTTCTTTATAGCCTCAAAAAGATCATCATATTCCTCAAAGGCCTCAAGCTGTGGATAATCCTTTTTTATCTGTTCTGTACTTCTGAAAAGGAAACCAGCCTTACTTGCCTGTATCATACCAAGATCATTATGGCTGTCACCACTTGCTATTGTTTCAAAACCAACTGACTGAAGAGCCTTCACTGTTGAAAGCTTAGATTGTTCGCAACGCATCTTAAAGCCTGTTATAGTTCCGTCATCTGCAACCTCAAGAGTATTACAGAATATTGTAGGCCATCCAAGCTTCTTCATAAGTGGTGCTGCAAACTGCGTAAATGTATCACTTATAATAATAACCTGTGTTGTCTCGCGTAACTTATCAAGGAACTCCTTAGCACCTGGAAGTGGATCTATCTTTTCAATAGTTTCCTGAATCTCTTTAAGACCAAGTCCGTGTTCTTTTAATATGCCAAGTCTCCAGTTCATGAGCTTATCATAATCCGGCTCATCTCTGGTAGTTCTTTTAAGTTCTGGAATACCGCTCTCCTTTGCAAATGCTATCCATATCTCTGGAACCAGTACTCCTTCAAGATCTAAACATACAATATTCATGCTCATTTTATTATTCCTCCTCATCAGATATATAAACTCGTTTTATCATGTCATTACCTTAACACATTAATCAATAGATTATAGCATACTTTGTGTAATCTTACAAAGATATTGTTTTTCCTTATTTCTCACGTTCTTATTTTTCATGTGCCGCTACTAATTCCAGGTTATCTGGTATTTTAATATGCTGTGGGCAGTTCTTTTCACATCTGTGGCATTTTATACAATCAGATGCGCGTCCTCTTCCCATAACAAGCCTTCCATGATACATATTTGAAAAATTGTTATTAATACAATAGTTGTTATAAAGCCCAAACAAACCCGGAATATTAATATTCTTAGGACATACCTCCATACAATAGCCACATGATGTACATGGAATAACAGTTTTACTGTTAATTATATCTACTATTTTGCTTAAAAGCTCCTTTTCACCTTCATTAAGTGGGGCTGGATTATCCATAATACGTATATTATCTTTAACCTGCTCTAAACTGCTCATACCACTTAGCACCATGAATACACCTGGAAGACTGGCTGCAAATCTTAATGCATAAGACACTGGTAAAACACCAGGAGCATACTCCAAAAGCAGGCTGGCAGCCTCCTTAGGAAGGCTGGCAAGTGTTCCACCTTTAACAGGTTCCATAACAACTATCGGCTTGTTATACTTCCTTGCTGTCTCATAACATGCTCTTGACTGGATGATTTTATTGTCCCAATCAAGATAATTAATCTGCAGCTGTACAAAATCAACCTCAGGATGTTCAGTAAGTATCTGGTCAAGCATTTCTGCATCATCATGAAATGAAAATCCAAACTTCTTAATCTTACCTTCTTCCTTCATTCTTCTTGCAAAATCAAAGCCACCCCATTTGTCAGTGTTAAAATATCTGTCTCTTCCCATATTATGCATAAGATAATAGTCAAAATATCCAACACCTGTCTTTTCAAGCTGCTTATTAAAATACATTGGATATTCATCTCCTGATTTGACAAGCACAGTTGGCATCTTATCAGCAAAAATATAGCTGTCTCTGTCATACCTGTCTACAAGTGCTTCCTTTAATGCATTCTCTGATAGCTGCTCATGATATGGAAATGCTGTATCAAAGTATGTAAACCCTGCTGCCATAAACTCATCTACCATTTTCTTTAACTCTTCCATATCTATAGAACTTTTATCCTGTGAATCTATAAGCGGAAGTCTCATAGCTCCAAATCCGAATTTTTTCATAATATATATACACCTCTTTATGCCTGATATTAATCAATTCTTTTTTCGCCCCAGAAAAACAATGCAACTGTTCCTGGTCCTGTATGGCTTCCGATAGTTGTTCCTATATTATTAATAAGAACCTTACCATTAAGCTTAGGAAACTTTTCTTCAACCAGCTTTGCTACTGCCTGTGCATCCTCTATACATGCTGACATGGATATATAACATTTATCTGAATAATCAGTTCCGTTATCTGCATTAATTACCATCTTGTTCACCGTTTCTGCTATAACCTTCTTCTTTGTACGAATCTTTTCTCTTGGTATAAGCTTTCCCTGATAATCAACATTAAGAAGCGGACATATATTAAGAAGATTTCCAACAAAGCCAGATACCTTAGATACTCTTCCGCCCTTTATAAAAAATGTAAGATCAGTTGTAAAGAACCAATGGTTAACTCTTAACTTATTATCTTCTATCCAGTTCTTTAACTCATCTATTCCCATTCCTGCATCTTTTAAATCTGCCACCTTATCCATAAGAAGTCCATATCCAGAGGATGCTGCAAGAGAATCTATAATATATATTTTTCTGTCAGGATACTTTTCTTTAAGATTATCTGCTGCTATAAGTGCTGAATTAATAGTTCCTGATATTCCTGATGAAAGAGTTACATGAAGCAGATCCTTACCCTGTTTTAAAAACCCTTCAAAATACTTTTCATATTCATCTGCATTTATCTGTGAAGTCTTAGTATCAGCACCTTCTGACATAGCCTTGTAAAAATCATCAAGATTCATAGTTTTTCCCAAATCATCAGGATACGAAACTCCATCAAGTTCATAGTGAAAGCATATATAATGAATATCTCTCTCTAGAAAATGCTTCTCTGATAAATCAGCTGTTGAACAACATGAAATTATATAATCACCCATATCTGCATAAACCTCCAAATAATATTATTAGCTTGTTTAAATCCGGATTTCAAAACCAAAAGTCTTATTATGCAGGAGCAAACAACTTTTTGACCTTTTAATCCTTACATCATAATATAATATTTTATTTTATATGTCTATTCCATATGCCATATTAGTAAAAGCAACTTGCCACTTACAACATTCCAAGCATACTTTTTATCTTGACGATGTACACAGGAATAATATAATGATACCAGGGTCAAAAGGTCTAAACCCACATGAGCTTGCTCATAGGTGGGTGAAAGAC
>OGZC01000219.1_pt1 | contig 33391 bp, 32 predicted proteins | sample 1576751 | NCBI WGS metagenome assembly OGZC01 (sample SAMEA3541486, study PRJEB24748) | human gut metagenome | biome: human gut; feature: human-associated habitat; material: faeces | place: China | collected 2012
CAATCATCCGGAGGAAAACATGAACGCTGTCGCCAAAGACTCACCCAACCCGTGGAACGCCCTCGCGTCCCAGAATCCGGTCGTGCACTTCATTGACGTCTGCCTGCGCGGTGCCGGGCAGGTTATGTTCCAAAACAATCCGCTGACCGGGTTGTTTTTCCTGGTCGGCATCTTTTGGGGCGCCTACTCCGCGCATATGATTTCCGTAGGCATCGGCGCGGTGCTCGGGACGATCATGGGTACGCTTACCGCTTACGCTCTAAGAGCCCCCAGAGAGAACATCAACATGGGATTGCACGGCTATAACGGCATCCTCGTAGGTTGCGCGCTGCCGACCTTCTTTGCGGCCACGCCCCTGCTGTGGGGGTACATCGTGGCGGGCTCGATCTTTTCCACCGTCCTGATGATGGCCGTCTCCAGCATGCTGCGGACGTGGAAGGTTTCGGCCATGACCGGCCCCTTCGTCATCACCACATGGTTCCTGATGCTTGCCGCCTACAACTTCGGCAACATTCAGATCATCAGCCTTCCGCATCCCGCCATCTCTGTGCAGCCCGCGGCGTCCGACCTGTTCGCCCTAAACATGGAACAGTTCTGGAGGGCGGCGTTCGCCGGCGTATCACAGGTGTTCCTGATCAACAACGTGATCACGGGCATCCTGTTCCTCATCGGCCTTGCGGTGAGTTCCATCTGGGCGGCGGTATTCGCCTTCGTAGGCTCCATCATCGCCATTTGCACGGCTCTCATCCTAGGCGGCGGCTCCACGGCCATCATCGCGGGGCTGTTCCAGTTCAGCGCGGTGCTGACCGCCATCGGCCTTGGCACAACCTTCTACAATCCCAACTGGCGGGTCGTCTGCTACACCTTCCTCGGCACCGTGTTTACCGTGGTGGCGCAGGGTGCGCTCAACGTGCTGTTGAACGTTTATGGCATTCCGACCCTGACCTTCCCCTTTGTGGTCGCGGCATGGATTTTCCTGCTGCCCATCGATCTGCTCCCGAAGAACTATCAGAGCTGATCATCCTCAACCTCAACAAGGAGTAGCCATATGCTTTCCCTCAACACGGGCGATACAGGTTTTGTTATGCTCTGCACCGCGCTGGTGTGCATGATGACGCCCGCCCTTGCGCTGTTTTACGGCGGCATGGTCCGCAAAAAGAACGTGCTGACCATCATGATGCAGAACTTCATTTCCATGGGCGTTACGGCCATCATCTGGATTTTCGGCGGGTTCAGCCTCGCTTTCGGGCCGGATGTGGGCGGCCTGTTCGGCGACATCAGCTACCACTTCGCGCTGGATAAGGTGGGGATCGCTCCGAGCCCCGTCTATGCGAGCACTGTGCCTTTCATCCTGTTCTTTGCTTACCAGCTTATGTTTGCCGTCATCGCTCCGGCGCTGATCACGGGCGCGTTCGCCGGGCGGCTGAACTTCCGCGGCTACCTGAAGTTCCTCATCTTGTGGATGATCTTCATCTACATTCCCGTCTGCCACTGGATTTGGGGCGGCGGCTTCCTCGCCAAGATCGGCGTAATGGACTTTGCGGGCGGTATCGTGATCCACGTCAGCGCCGGTTTTGCGGCGCTTGCCTCGGTCATTTTCCTCGGACGGCGTGACGACATGAAGCCCGGCGAACCGACCGTACCCAACAACCTGCCGCTGGTCGCCGTGGGTGCCGGCCTCTTGTGGTTCGGCTGGTTCGGCTTTAATGCCGGCTCGGCCCTGTCCTCCGGTCCCCTCGCTGCCCACGCCTTCGCCACCACGCATCTTGCGACCGCCTTTGGTGTGGCCGGATGGCTGCTCGTGGAATGGATCCGCACAGGCAAGCCCACTTCTCTCGGCGCTGTTTCCGGTGCCCTGGCAGGCCTCGTCGTGATTACTCCTGCAGCCGGCTACGTTCCCTTCGGAGCCGCCATGTTCATGGGCCTTGTGGGCGGCATGGGCTGCTACGCCGGCATCCTGCTGAAATACCGTTTCCACTACGACGACGCCCTTGATGTCGTGGGCATTCACGGAGTCGGCGGAACCATTGGTGCCCTGCTTACCGGCGCACGGAAGCCTGCTGGAAATATAAGGATACCTTGCTCACGCAACCGGCGGACAACGGCTCCTGTGAAAGCCTGATGAAAAATACGGCCTGTACTCTGTCATCCCGCCAGTGCGCCTTCTCCAGCGAGGAAGGCACGTGCCTGCATGAATATGCAACGTATTCCTGCGAAACCAGGACGAGTGGCAAGCAAATGATCTGCGGCGGTGATGTCTTCTGCCTTGATGGTGAATGTGACAAAGCCACGTCCGGGAAGAGCAACGACTTTGGGCAGGCGGTGTCTGAGCTGGCGGCACTGGCTGCCGCGGGGAAGGACGTCGCGGCACTGAACGGGGTGGATGTCCGGGCCTTCACCGGAAAAGCGAAGTTCTGTAAGAAGTTTGCTGCCGGCTTCAGTAACTGCTGCAAAGACAGCGGCTGGGGCCAGGATGTGGGGCTGGCACGCTGCAGCAGCGAGGAAAAGGCGCTGGCCAAAGCGAAAAAAGACAAGCTGACGGTCAGTATCGGGGAATTCTGCTCTAAAAAGGTTCTGGGGATTTGCCTGGAGAAAAAAAGGAGCTATTGCCAGTTCGACTCAAAACTGGCGCAGATCGTTCAGCAGCAGGGAAGAAATGGTCAGTTGCATATCGGTTTTGGCGGCGCCAGCAGTCCTGACTGTCGGGGCATTACCACCGCGGAACTCCAGGGGATTGATTTTAACAAGCTGGATTTCACCAACTTTATGGACGACCTGATGAAAAATCAAAAAATACCGGAAAACGATGTTCTCACCAATAAGACCAAGGAACGAATTAAGGAAATCATGAGTCAGCAATCCGCGCAATAAACCATGCTGACTAATAAAGAGACCGATAATCATGAAAATTAATTTTTACAAACAGCCTGCCATTGATTTTGTCCTGAGATTAACGCTGACAATAATCATTATTTCACCGGTGATTTATTTCTCCTGGGATGCCGTCAAAGGGACGTCGGGGAGTGATTATGTCGAGAGTGTGGTTTTTATTGTTGCGGTTGGTTTTTTCTGGTTCGTGAGCTATCTCTTTTTTAGTTCGCTTGCCGCGTTGTTACGGAAAAAGACGGAGGAAGAATGAAGACGGTGCGCAGGTTTAATAAGTTTAAAGATTGGTTCAGGTTAGCAGGGGTAATCCTTATTCCTGTTCTGTTGATAATTAACATGGCATCGTTATTAACGAGCGATGATGGGTTCGTAATTGTTAGATCTTTATTGTTTATTTTTGTTCTCAATATTATAGCCAGACGATTAATGCCATAAAGACAGGCGTCACCGCTTTAATCAGCAAAACAGACAGGAGTGTTCATGGAAGAGAAAAAAGCCTACGGGCTGGTCATGGTGTTTGTCGGGGTGTTTGTCTTTTTCCTGGTCAGCATTATGTCGTACAGCCTGTGGCGGGACAGACAGGTTAACGCATTTATGACCACCAACCGGGCCTGGGGGATCCAGTGCGACACTGTTTCTCAGGCCGCGTGGGTGGTCAGGGACGGGGAGCGGGTGGACCTTCAGATAAATCATCTGCCTCTGTACTGCAGCGGTTACCGCTTTGAAGCCCGTGATGATGCAGGAAAGATACAGCGCCAGCTCGATAAATACAGTGTCTATCAGCATCTGTCACGCCAGTCGCAATAATTCATAAAAGGGTATTTGCCATGCGAACAATACATGCCGCCATGCTGGCGGGATGCCTTTGCTGCGCCCTGATGCCGGCTTTCGCCAAAGACGCGGGCTGGCAGTGGTACAACGAGAAACTTAAGCCCCGTGATGAGGAAAGGAAAGCCGCACCAGCGGCACCACCGCCGCAAATGGATATTCTGGAGAAACTCGCCACACTCCAGGCGGCCACCAAACGGTCGTTGTACGAAGCCATTCTGTATCCATCGTCTGAAAACTTCGTGAAGTATTTCCGGCTGCAGAACTACTGGACGCAGCAGGCAGGTTTGTTCTCGATGAGTGCGAAGAAAGCCATGCTGGAAAACCCCGAACTCGATTACAACCTGCAGTACAGCCACTACAACGGCACGGTAAAAAACCAGCTCGCTGCCGACTATGCCGAACAGCGACAGGCTATCTCCACCCTCGCACAGCACTACGGCGTGATGTTCTTCTACCGGGGCCGGGAAGCGATCGATGGCCAGCTGGTCCAGGTGATTAAAAATTTTCGCGAAACCTATGGCCTGAGCGTGATACCGGTGTCGGTTGACGGAGTGATTAACCCCATGCTGCCCGACAGCCGGACGGATCAGGGCCAGGCAGAGCAGCTTGGCGTGAAGTTCTTCCCCGCGATGATGCTGGTTAACCCGAAAAGTGGCCAGGTGAAGCCTCTCAGTTACGGCTTTATCAGTCAGGACGACCTGGCGAAACAGTTCCTCTATGTCTCCAGCGACTTTAAACCGAATTTCTAAGGAGTGTGTCATGCGAAATATTCGTTTTCCGGATTTAGATATCACCGGGATGTGGGTGCTGGCCGTGGGCGTGTTTTTCCACCTGATAGCCCGGCTTGTCAGAAAACAGCCTGAGCTGGCCGTCCAGGCCGGGGAAATCTTCGGGCTGGGTATGGTGGTGTTCGGGGGATACCGCATTCTAAACGCCCTGATTGCTGAAGCCGAAAAAGAGGAGAAAGCCTGTGAAAAACAGCCTGATGAACCTCGCTAAGACGCCGCTGGCGGCACTGGCTTTTTCCCTTGCACTGGCTGGGGTGGCACAGGCGGGAACGCTCGATGAGGTGAAGTCGCTCTGGGATCCGCGGGGTATCTCCGGTACTGAAACGGCCTCCCCGCAGAGCGACACTCCCCAGGCGGTGAGCGGGGCATCTCAGCCACGCTGGTTACGACTCAGCAACGGAAAGCAGGTGGACCTGCGCGACTGGAAAGTGGTGCTGTTCATGCAGGGACACTGTCCCTACTGCCATAAATTTGACCCGGTGCTGAAGCAGCTGGCCGGACAGTATGGCTTCTCCGTGTTCTCTTACACCATTGACGGACAGGGTGATGACGCGTTTCCGGAAGCGCTGCCGGCGCCTCCTGACGTGATGCAGACCTTTTTCCCCAATATCCCGGTGGCCACGCCGACTACGTTTCTGGTGAACGTAAACACGCTGGCAGCGTACCCGATCCTGCAGGGCGCCACGGATGCACAGGGCTTTATGGCCAGAGTGGATACGGTATTTCAGATGATGCACTGAGTCTCTGTTATATCCGGTCTTAGCAAGTGATTAAGGAAAATAGCCATGAACAAATATATACGTTCGACGGGACTGTATGCGTTTTTATTTCCAGCCAGTTTAAAAGCACCCGGGCAGACAGCAGCAGAAAAAATAGAACAACTGAAGCCGGAATTTATCCACCGGGAAAGGCGTCTGGAAATCTATCTGGAATTATTCATTGTGTTTCTCACTGCAGGTGCTCTGCTGTTATGGATAATGAGATTTTTATTTAATCTCTGCGTGGATGACTGGATAGCCAGCGGTGACCTGCGAGTAAAAGACCTGTGGAATATTATGATGTACGCCATCCCTTATGCGCTGATCGCTGTTGGGGTGGGGTTCATTGTTGCCGGAGTGACATTAGCGATCCGCAATTTTTTCAGTTATCACCTTAAGACCCTTTTTATTCTGAGAAATGACAGAGTTAAAAAGAATGCTGTGCGTAATGGAGGACAGGATGCGAATTAAACTTCTGTCACTTTTCTGCGGTGCCGCGCTTGGCCTGTCATTTAGCGCCGCCGCCGATGTGAATGGCGACATGAATAACTTCTTCAATAAGCTCGGGTTTGCGTCCAATACCAGCCAGCCACAGGTCTGGCAGGGGCAGGCGGCGGGTTATGCCTCTGGTGGTTCGCTGTATGCCAGAACGCAGGTGAAAACGATCCAGCTGGTCAGCATGACCCTGCCGGATATTAACGCCGGCTGCGGCGGCATCGATGCGTACCTGGGGTCGTTCTCCTTTATCAACAGCGAGCAGCTGCAGCGCTTTGGCAAACAAATTATGTCCAACGCCGCGGGTTACTTCTTTGACCTTGCCCTGCAGACCACGGTTCCGGAGATCAAAACCGCGAAGGATTTCCTTCAGAAGATGGCCAGCGACATTAACAGCATGAACCTCAGCTCCTGCCAGGCCGCACAGGGCATTGTGGGCGGTCTGTTTCCACGGACCCAGGTGGCGCAGCAAAAGGTCTGCCAGGACATCGCCGGCGAGAGCAACATTTTTGCGGACTGGGCGGCTTCCCGTCAGGGCTGTTCGGTGGGGGGGCAGATGGACAAAGTGCAGGATAAAGCCAGCGATAAGGACAAAGAGCGTGTGATGAAGAACATTAACATCATGTGGAATGCCTTATCGAAGAACCGGCTCTTTGATGGCAATAAGGAGCTGAAAGAGTTTGTGATGACCCTGACCGGCACGCTGATTTTTGGTGAGAACAGTGAGATCACCCCGTTGCCGGCACGCACCACTGACCAGGACCTGATTAAAGCCATGATGGAGGGCGGCACAGCTAAAATCTACCACTGCAATGACTCGGATAAATGTCTCAAGGTCGTTGCTGATGCGACCGTAACCATCACCGCCAATAAGGCGCTCAAAAATCAGATTCGCGCTTTGTTGAGCAGTATCCAGAATAAAGCGGTGGCTGATGAAAAACTGACGGAGCAGGAGAAAGGGTTTATCTCCAGCACCACCATCCCGGTGTTCAAATACCTGGTCGATCCGCAGATGCTCGGGGTGTCTAACTCACTTATTTACCAGCTGACGGACTATATCGGCTACGACATCCTGCTGCAGTACATTCAGGAACTTATCCAGCAGGCCCGGGCGATGATCTCAACTGGTAATTATCCCCAGTCGACAATGGATATGATCATGGAAAACCTCAACCAGGCGAGTGTGCAGATTGCCGCTTTCCAGTCCCGTGTTCAGGTCCAGCAGGACGCCTTGCTCGTGGTGGACAGACAAATGAGTTACATGCGCCAGCAGGTTTCTGCCCGCATGATGACCCGCTACCAGAATAACTATCATTTTGGGGGGAATCAGTAATGCTTGAGGTATATGCCATTGCTGGCGGCGACTGGTTACGGGGCAACCTGAACGCGATTGCGGCTTTTATGGGGACCGGCACATGGTCGACTATAGAAAAGATGTGTATCGCCATCTCGGTACTCATTGTGGCGGGGAGCTGGGTAAAAAAACACAACGTAATGGACCTTATTGGCTGGGTCTTTTCCCTCACCCTGGTCTCTATGCTGGTTGTGATTCGCACCCCTGTGCAGATCATCGATTACAGTAACGTGGCGCAGGTCTATGAAGTCGATAATGTTCCTATTGGTCTGGCCATTCCTGCGTCGCTGACAACGAGGGTGGGAAACGCGCTTATCCAGAGTTATGAGATGGTCTTCGCGCTGCCGGACAGCGTCACGTACAGTAAAACAGGGATGTTATTTGGCAGTAATCTGGTCGCGAAAAGTACGGATTTTTTATCACAAAATCCTCAGATTACGACGCTGTTCTCCGATTACGTACAAAACTGTGTGATGGGCGATATTTTCCTCAATCATAAGTACTCTTTTGAAGAATTACTGAATTCACCTGATCCGTATACCCTGATTTTTGCAAACCCAAGCCCACTGCGTGGCGTGTTTGATAAAAACAACCAGTTCCAGACATGCGAAGAGGCCTCACGGGATCTGAAATCGGCTCTTGCGCTTGATACCCAGACAGGCGGGAAAACCTGGAACTACTATGTTCGTCAGCTGTTTGGCGGCAAACCTAATCCCGATCTGCTTTTCAGCCAGATGATTGGCGACAGCTACAATTACTTCTACAGCTCGGGACAGAGCGCCGGGCAGATTATCCGCCAGAACGTCACGATGAACGCCCTGCGCAGCGGGATCCAGAGTTATGCGGCCCGCAGCGGGGACACCGCCAGTCTGGTCAATATGGCTAACACATCATCCCTTGAAAAGCAGCGGCTGGCACAGGCCACAATGGGGCACCAGGCGCTTCGCGCACTTCCACTGATGCAGACCGTCATTATGGGTTTAATGATTGGGATGTTCCCGATCATGGTGATGGCCGCCATGTTTAACATGATGACGCTGCAGGTGCTTAAAGGGTATGTGTTTGCGCTTATCTGGCTGCAGACGTGGCCATTACTGTTCGCCATCCTGAACAGCGCGATGGCCTACTATGCGAAGCAAAATGGCGTGCCGGTCGTTCTCTCTGAGTTGTCGCAGGTTCAGCTCAAAAACTCGGATATTGCGACCACCGCGGGTTATATTGCCGTGATGATACCGCCCTTGTCGTGGGGGATCGTGAAGAGCATGGGGGCCGCTTTCTCCAGTGCCTACAGCCATTTTTCTTCTTCGGGGCTCAGTGCAACATCGCAGGCGGCCTCCGGCGTGGTGGACGGGAATTACTCTTTCGCCAACATGCAGATGGAGAACGTCAGCGGCTACAGCTGGGGTACCAACAGTACAACCAGTTTCGGACAGATGTCGCGGCAGCTGGCGAATGGGGGTATGAGCACGCAGACGCGGGATGGATCGATGGTCTGGGACAGTGGTGGTGCAATGTCAAAACTGCCGGTGGATATTAACGTCGGTCGTCAGATAGCCAGTGCGCAGCAACAGATGGCCCGTGAGGCTGATGTCCAGGCCGAAAGCGCGCTGCATGGCTATAACAGCAGTGTGACAAGCGCCTGGAATAGTCTGCAGCAATTTAGCACCAATAAAGGGAACAGCACATCAACAACGACCGGGGCCGATACTACCGAGTCTTCACAGGATTCGATGGCCAGAAGCAAGATGTGGAATGCGGTTGTTGCTAATGCGAAAGCCAACAACATCAGTAATGAGGAGTCTTTCCAGCAGTTGATGGATGAGTCTAGGAAGGGAACGGTATCAGGTGAGATGTATGGTAATGCTAAATGGAGTAGTGGCGACCAATTGGTCGGGATACTGGGTAAATGGGCTACAGGACTCACTGCTGAAGGGGGGGCTAAAATTAGTGCTGGAGTGAATGCATCAAGTGGCTCTACTGACTCGACAACCGAATCTGGAAGGGAATCTCATGACAGTAGGCACGATACCAGCAGCCAGGCGGCGAAAGACTTTAAGGAAGCATCCGATTACTTCACCAGCCGCAAAACCACCACATCGGGTAATATCACCGATAATAATGCCAGCTCGCGTGTTGACCAGTTTGCCGCGTCACTCTCCAGTGCCAAAAACAGCTACGACCAGTATACAACCAGCCGGACACGCAGCCATGAGTACAGTGAGATGGCGTCACGCACAGAGAGCATGACTGGCCAGATGAGCGAGAATCTCACTCAGCAGTTTGCTAACTTTGTTCAGCGTCGCGCTCCACAGGATGCCGAGGCTATTCTGACCAATACCAGTTCTCCTGAAATTGCGGCGCAGCGTGAAGCACTGGCGCGTGAATTCGTCAAAGAGCAGGTTGAACCCAGGGTTGATGCCGCGTATCAACAGGGGCGTGAAAGCATCGGACAGAATATGGCTGGGGTGTCAGGTGGTGGGGACAATGGTTCGGTAATGGCTGACTACGGACAAAATTCTGGTCGTATCGATGCCATGACGCAAGACGCTGGTATTAAGGATAATGTGGGTCAGAAAGTGGATGGGATGATTGCAGAGAATAAACAACAGCATCAGGAAACCCGTGAAAACATACAACAGCAAGGCGTTGAAGTGAAAAAAGAGAATGCTGAACTGGAAAATGACCACAAAACAAAAGGAAATGATTTCAAAAATTCTTATAATGATAAGAAAGAGCATCAAACCAGACTGCCTGGCGCGGATTCAACCAAAGAACTACTGGATAAGGCAACAAAATTAGAAAACGAGAAACCAAAGGGATAGGGAGGAAAGAATGTTAACCCATCAAATAATACAAGGTGAAATTGACGAGTTAAAACTAGTTCTGACTGAGAAGGATTTAACGATCCCCTCATTCTGGAGTTGTATCTGGCCTGGCTTGACTTTTATGTTTTGGTTTTTACTTTCATCATATTTTTCATATGGGATAAGTGATTTTTCTACGGGTCTTGATAGAATTTCATCAATGGTTTTTGCGGCAGTTGTGGGCATTTTTTCTATCATTGCAACCGCGAATACCCGCTCACTCTTCCTTTCTTTACCTGAGTCTTTCAGGAAAAAGTCGTTGTTCTTTGGTTTTTTAGCAAAGAAATGCAGAACTTATGGAGCGGTTATTTTTACTATATTCCCATGCCTGGCGTTTTTTTCTGCATATAACGGAGTTAATGCGGTTGTTTTTATTGTTGTTACCGGTTTCAGTCTTTTATTAACACTTATGGTTATGAATATTGACCTTAGTCGTTATCAGTTGGCGACCCTGACGTCTGTTATTGAATCGGTTAGAAATCATGAACGGTGAACAGGTGCGCAGTTTACTTGTGCACCTGTGAGGTGTTGCCGCCTTCGGTGGAGTCTTTTGATTTACATTAAGTCAGGGTTAATTATGGGAATTTATGAATCTGTCAAAGTTGGGAGTTGGTCATCCATACTCAACCTATCAATTATGGTGGTTTGTTAACAGGCTAAAAGTTTCCTTTGTTATTATTGGTTTCTTAGACTGTAATTAGTTTTCACATCTCGTTTAAAATTCGTATATAGTGAATGCGCATTCCGAAATCATAAGAGAATGTGTATTCACTCGTATTGATTATGTCACAAGGATTCAGGATGAAGCTTAATAAAGTCATGGCTGTGATGGTCGTCAGCTCTGCGCTGGTGTTATCTGGATGTAGTGCAATGGGAACCGCCATTAAAAAGAGAAATCTGGAAGTAAAAACCCAGATGAGCGAAACAATCTGGCTGGAACCTTCAAATAATAAGACGGTTTATCTGCAAATCAAAAATACCTCCGATAAGGATATGAGTGGCCTGCAGGCAAAAATTGCCAGCGCTGTCACTTCAAAGGGATATCAGGTCGTCAGTAACCCCGATACGGCGGGCTACTGGATCCAGGCGAATGTGCTCAAGGCCGATAAAATGGACCTTCGTGAGTCTCAGGGCTGGTTAAGCCGGGGTTATGAGGGCGCTGTGACTGGCGCCGCGCTTGGGGCGGGGATTACCGCTTACAACTCCAGTTCCGCGGGAGCAACCCTGGGAGTAGGGCTTGCAGCCGGTCTGGTCGGAATGGCGGCTGACGCGATGGTGGAAGATGTGAACTACACCATGATCACCGATGTTCAGATCGCGGAAAGAACCAAAACACAGGTTCAGACTGATAACGTGGCCGTATTACGTCAGGGAACATCTGGCGCAAAAGTGCAGACAAGTACTGAAACGGGTAATCAGCACAAATACCAGACTCGCGTCGTCTCTAACGCGAATAAAGTTAACCTCAAGTTCCCTGAAGCCCAGCCTGTTCTTGAAGACCAGCTGGCAAAATCGATCGCTAATATCCTGTAAGCATTCTATTCCACGGCCCGGGTACTCCGGGCCAGACTGGCATCACCTTTCCGGCGTGTCAGAATTCATTCGTCAAATAATCAGTTAATTCCACATCTAAACGGTGAACAGTTGCGCAATTTATTTGTGCATCTGTGAGGCGTTGCCGCCTTCGGCGGAGTCTTTTCGTCTTTATTTGAACAGAGGTTATTTATGACAATATCTGAGCCTGTCAGGTCTCTTGATACACATGAACTGATGCCTGGCGATATTTACCCACATCCTGCAGCGGGGGGAATTTATTCCCTGTCACATCGCGAGGTCTGTTCTCTCTTCAGTGACCACATCATGTATATCTGCAGCGCGTTAGTTATTCTTCTGCTTGTTTTCATCGCAGGTGTCTTTTTCCGAAAAATAATGACGTCTTCCGTGGAGCGTAAGCGAAACACGGCGTCAGTTATTTCCGATGCAAAGCCAGAAGTACAGAGCAAACCGGAATACTTCCATCTTTCCATATGTGTGGAAGGCCCGGCCAGCACGGATGACTCCGCCTTGTCCTCTCTTGCCTCCCGTGTTGTCCGCGAAGCAGAAAATCTGTATATCCCCGGCGTCAATCGCCGCGACAGTGCTGACGACGTGTTTGCCTGGTCCGTGCAGACTCAGTTTCCTTCTGACAGGCTCTTCGGCACACGGATTTTCCCGTCAACCGGCTGGTTTGAACGTCCGGATATGATTAAACATCCGGTGAAATGCTACTGCGTCTGCCTGCAGTACACGACTGAAACATTGCCATCCACACTGTATGCCCTGGTCGATGAGGCCGGACGGCAGGTGGCGAAGTCGTATATTAAAGGCGGGCACTGCCCTGGCTCAGAGGGCTATACCTTCTGCATAACCTCTTAATAGATGTCAGTATCCGGCCTGGCCATCAATGGATCCGGGCATGACTGTAATCCTGTTTTGTGCCGGTGTATTTCCGCTGATTAATTTGTTCTTCCGACCCTAATACTTTACTGACGGATTAGTGCCATGAGTTTCAATGCCAAAGATATGACGCAGGGCGGTCAGATCGCCAATATGCGCTTTCGCATGTTTGGTCAGATTGCCAATATTATTTTCTACGTGCTGTTTATTTTATTCTGGGTGCTGTGCGGGCTGATGCTGATGTACCGGCTCAGCTGGCAAACCTTTGTAAACGGCTGCGTATACTGGTGGTGTACGACGCTTGGTCCGATGCGCGATATTATTCGTTCCCAGCCGGTATACACCATTCAGTATTACGGCCAGTCGCTGGAATATACCTCAGAACAAATCCTGGCCGATAAATATACTATCTGGTGCGGAGAGCAGCTGTGGACCAGTTTCGTCTTTGCAGCCGTGGTTTCTCTTGTTATCTGTATCGTGACGTTCTTCATCGCCAGTTGGGTGCTGGGCCGCCAGGGGAAACAGCAGAGTGAGGATGAGAATACCGGCGGGCGCCAGCTTTCCGATAAGCCCAAAGAAGTGGCCCGCCAGATGAAGCGTGATGGTATGGCCTCCGATATTAAAATTGGCGATCTGCCTATTCTTAAAAACTCCGAAATCCAGAACTTCTGCCTCCACGGTACCGTAGGCTCCGGTAAATCAGAAGTGATCCGCCGGCTACTGAACTACGTGCGTGCACGTGGCGATATGGCCATCATTTATGATCGCTCCTGTGAGTTCGTCAAAAGCTATTATGACCCGTCACTGGATAAAATCCTCAACCCGCTGGATTCGCGCTGCGCGGCCTGGGATTTGTGGAAAGAGTGCCTGACGCTGCCGGACTTCGACAACATCTCTAACACCCTTATCCCGATGGGTACCAAAGAAGACCCGTTCTGGCAGGGTTCCGGTCGCACTATCTTTGCCGAAGGCGCGTACCTGATGCGTGAAGACAAGGATCGCAGCTACGAGAAACTGGTCGATACCATGCTGTCCATTAAAATCGACAAGCTGCGCGCCTATCTGCAGAACACGCCGGCAGCGAACCTGGTTGAAGAGAAAATTGAGAAAACGGCCATCTCCATTCGTGCCGTGCTGACCAACTACGTCAAGGCTATTCGCTACCTGCAGGGCATCGAGAAGAACGGGGAGCCGTTCACTATCCGGGACTGGATGCGCGGTGTCCGTGAGGACCGACCCAATGGCTGGCTGTTTATCTCCTCGAACGCTGACACCCATGCTTCCCTGAAGCCGGTTATCTCGATGTGGCTGTCAATTGCTATCCGCGGCCTGCTGGCGATGGGGGAGAACCGTAACCGGCGCGTGTGGATTTTCGCCGACGAGCTCCCCACGCTGCACAAGCTGCCGGACCTGGTCGAAATCCTCCCTGAGGCGCGTAAATTTGGTGGTTGTTATGTGTTCGGTATTCAGTCCTATGCCCAGCTGGAAGATATCTATGGCGTTAAGCCTGCCGCCACGCTCTTTGACGTAATGAATACCCGGGCCTTCTTCCGTTCACCCAGCAGGGAGATCGCGGAGTTTGCTGCCGGTGAAATTGGCGAGAAGGAAATCCTCAAAGCCAGCGAGCAGTACTCTTACGGTGCTGACCCGGTGCGTGATGGTGTATCGACCGGGAAAGAAAAAGAGCGGGAAACGCTGGTCAGTTACTCCGATATTCAGACGCTGCCTGACCTGTCCTGCTATGTCACGCTGCCCGGGCCGTATCCGGCTGTGAAACTGGCCCTCAAATACAAACCGCGTCCGAAAATTGCCGAGGGATTTATTCCTCGCACTCTCGATGCGCGGGTGGATGCGCGGCTCAGTGCGTTGCTTGAAGCGCGGGAAGCTGAAGGCAGTCTTGCCAGGGCACTTTTCACGCCGGATGCGCCGGCATCCGGGCCCGCTGATACAAACAGTCACGCCGGTGAACAACCTGAGCCGATCAGTCAGCCTGCGCCAGCAGACATGGCAGTATCTCCGGCACCGGTAAAAGCGCCGCCGACAACAAAGCGTCCGGCAGCGGAACCTTCCGTCAGAGCAACGGAGCCTCCCGTCCTGCGGGTCACGACCGTACCGTTGATCAAACCAAAAGCAGCCGCAGCGGCCGCTGCCGCCGCAACAGCATCCTCTGCCGGTACCCCTGCTGCAGCTGCAGGCGGGACAGAACAGGAGCTGGCGCAGCAGTCCGCAGAGCAGGGGCAGGACATGCTGCCGGCCGGTATGAACGAGGACGGCGTCATCGAGGACATGCAGGCGTATGACGTCTGGCTGGCAGATGAGCAGACACAGCGGGATATGCAGCGGCGTGAGGAAGTCAATATCAACCACAGCCACCGCCGCGATGAGCAGGATGATGTCGAGATTGGGGGGAACTTCTGATGCTTAGTTTCAGCCAGGTTAAATCAGCTGGCAGTGCCGGTAATTACTATACGGACAAGGATAATTACTACGTTATCGGGAGCATGGACGAACGCTGGCAGGGTAAAGGCGCGGAAGCGCTTGGTCTTGAAGGAAAGATAGACAAGCAGGTCTTCACGGAGCTTCTGCAGGGAAAACTACCTGATGGCAGCGACCTGACCCGGATACAGGATGGCGTGAATAAGCACCGGCCCGGTTATGACCTGACGTTCTCGGCACCGAAAAGTGTATCGATGCTGGCTATGTTGGGCGGCGATAAGCGTCTCATCGATGCTCATAATCGCGCGGTAACAGTGGCTCTTAACCAGGTGGAGTCCCTTGCTTCCACACGGGTAAAGAAAGATGGCGTGTCTGAAACAGTCCTGACCGGGAATCTGATTATTGCCCGCTTTAACCATGATACATCGCGCGCTCAGGATCCACAGATACACACACACAGCGTGGTTATCAACGCGACACAGAACGGCGATAAATGGCAGACGCTGGCCAGCGATACCGTCGGTAAAACCGGGTTCTCCGAAACTATACTGGCCAACCGCATCGCTTTCGGAAAGATATACCAGAACTCTCTCAGGGCCGATGTTGAGTCTATGGGTTACAAGACAGTCGATGCGGGTCGGAATGGCATGTGGGAGATGGAGGGCGTGCCGGTTGAGTCGTTTTCCACGCGCAGTCAGGAACTCCGGGAGGCTGCAGGACCCGATGCCTCCCTGAAGTCACGGGATGTGGCCGCGCTCGATACCCGCAAGTCGAAAGAAGCCATCGATCCGGCAGAGAAGATGGTGGAGTGGATGAACACGCTGAAGGAGACCGGGTTTGACATCCGGGGGTACCGTGAGGCCGCCGATGCGCGAGCCGCAGAGCTGGCCCGTGCACCTGCCGCGCCGGTGAACACTGACGGTCCGGATATCACGGATGTGGTGACGAAAGCGATTGCCGGTCTCAGCGACCGCAAGGTGCAGTTCACGTATGCCGACCTGCTGGCACGCACGGTCGGCCAGCTGGAGGCGAAGGACGGTGTGTTTGAGCTGGCGAGAAAGGGCATCAATGCCGCCATTGAACGGGAGCAGCTTATCCCTCTCGATCGCGAGAAAGGCCTGTTCACCTCAAACATCCACGTTCTCGATGAACTCGCCGTCAAAGCCCTGAGTCAGGAGGTGCAGCGCCAGAATCATGTCTCCGTCACGCCTGATGCGTCTGTGGTGCGCCAGGTCCCTTTCAGTGATGCCGTCAGTGTGCTGGCGCAGGATCGCCCGGTAATGGGTATCGTTTCCGGTCAGGGCGGTGCAACCGGCCAGCGGGAGCGGGTGGCCGAGTTAACCCTGATGGCCCGGGAGCAGGGGCGTGACGTCCATATCCTGGCTGCCGATAACCGCTCACGTGATTTTCTCGCCGGTGATGTGCGTCTGGCCGGGGAAACGGTGACCGGTAAATCCGCCCTGCAGGACGGGACGGCGTTTATTCCGGGCGGAACACTCATCGTGGATCAGGCGGAGAAGCTGAGCCTGAAGGAAACGATTTCCCTGCTCGATGGCGCGATGCGCCATAACGTGCAGGTCCTGCTCTCCGACAGCGGGAAGCGCAGCGGGACCGGCAGTGCGCTGACGGTGCTGAAGGACAGCGGCGTGAATACGTATCGCTGGCAGGGGGGCCATCAGACCACAGCCGACATCATCAGTGAACCGGATAAAGGAGCACGCTACAGCCGGCTGGCACAGGAGTTTGCCGTCAGCGTGCGTGAAGGACAGGAAAGCGTGGCCCAAATCAGCGGGACGCGTGAACAGAGCGTACTCAACGGCCTCATCCGAGACTCCCTCAGACAGGAGGGGGTGCTGGGTGAGAAAGACACGACCATTACAGCCCTGACGCCGGTGTGGCTGGACAGCAAAAGCCGGGGCGTGCGGGATTATTACCGGGAGGGGATGGTGATGGAACGCTGGGATCCGGAGACCCGGACGCACGATCGCTTTGTCATTGACCGGGTGACCGCGAGCAGCAATATGCTGACCCTGAAAGACCGGGAAGGGGACCGTCTGGATCTGAAGGTTTCCGCGGTCGACAGCCAGTGGACGCTGTTCCGGGCAGATACACTGCCGGTGGCAGAGGGGGAACGTCTGGCGGTGCTCGGGAAGATACCGGACACACGCCTTAAGGGCGGGGAGAGCGTCACAGTGATGAAAGTGGAGGACGGGCAGCTGACGGTACAGCGGCCGGGGCAGAAAACCACGCAGACCCTGGCCGTGGGTGCGGGCGTGTTTGACGGTATTAAAGTCGGCCACGGCTGGGTGGAAAGTCCCGGCAGGTCGGTTAGCGAGACGGCAACGGTCTTTGCGTCGGTGACGCAGCGTGAGCTGGATAACGCCACCCTCAACCAGCTGGCACAGAGCGGAAGTCACCTCCGGCTGTACTCGGCGCAGGATGCGGCGCGCACGACGGAGAGGCTGTCGCGGCATACCGCCTTCAGCGTGGTCTCAGAGCAGCTGAAGACCCGATCCGGCGAGACGGACCTGGATGCGGCCATTGCGCAGCAGAAGGCCGGACTGCGTACCCCGGCAGAACAGGCCATTCACCTGGCCATCCCGCTGCTTGAAAGTGAGAAACTGACCTTCTCCCGGCCCCAGCTGCTGGCGACGGCGCTGGAAACCGGGGGCGGGAAGGTTCCGATGGCGGACATCGACACGACCATTCAGGCACAAATCAGGTCGGGGCAGTTGCTGAATGTACCGGTGGCGCACGGCTACGGCAATGACCTGCTGATTTCCCGTCAGACCTGGGACGCCGAAAAAAGCATCCTGACCCACGTGCTGGAAGGTAAAGACGCGGTGGCCCCCCTGATGGACCGCGTGCCGGCCAGTCTGATGACGGACCTGACCGCCGGACAGCGGGCGGCGACCCGGATGATTCTGGAAAGCACGGACCGGTTCACGGTGGTTCAGGGGTATGCCGGGGTGGGGAAAACCACCCAGTTCCGGGCAGTCATGAGTGCCATCAGTCTGCTGCCGGAAGAGACCCGTCCGCGCGTCATCGGTCTGGCGCCGACGCATCGCGCGGTCGGGGAAATGCAGAGTGCTGGCGTGGATGCGCGCACGACGGCATCGTTCCTCCACGACACGCAGCTGCTGCAGCGCAATGGCCAGACACCCGATTTCAGCAACACCCTGTTCCTGCTCGACGAGAGCTCAATGGTGGGGCTGGCCGATATGGCAAAAGCCCACTCCCTCATCGTCGCCGGCGGTGGACGGGCGGTGTCCAGTGGGGATAACGACCAGCTGCAGCCCATCGCGCCGGGCCAGCCGTTCAGGCTGATGCAGCAGCGCAGCGCCGCCGACGTTGCCATCATGAAAGAGATTGTACGCCAGATGCCTGAGCTGCGACCGGCGGTCTACAGCCTGATTGAGCGGGATGTGCACCTCGCCCTGACCACCATCGAGCAGGTCACGCCGGAGCAGGTGCCGAGAAAAGAAGGCGCATGGGCGCCGGGCAGTTCTGTGGTGGAATTCACGCCAAAGCAGGAAAAGGCGATAGAAAAGGCGCTGAGCGAGGGGAAAACCCTGCCGGAAGGTCAGCCCGCGACGCTCTACGAGGCGCTAGTGAAGGACTATACCGGACGGACCCCGGAGGCACAGTCGCAGACGCTGGTGATCACCCATCTGAATAAGGACCGGCGGGCGCTGAACAGTCTGATCCATGACGCACGGCGGGAGAACGGGGAAACCGGCAAAGAGGAAATCACCCTGCCGGTGCTGGTCACGAGTAACATCCGTGACGGTGAACTGCGCAAACTGTCGACCTGGACGGCTCACAAGGAGGCGGTGGCGCTGGTTGATAACGTATACCACCGTATCAGCAAGGTGGATAAGGATAATCAGCTGATCACCCTGACAGACAGTGAAGGAAAGGAGCGATATATCTCACCCCGGGAGGCATCGGCAGAAGGCGTCACGCTCTATCGTCAGGAAAAGATCACCGTGTCTCAGGGGGACCGAATGCGCTTCAGCAAAAGTGACCCGGAGCGCGGCTATGTGGCCAACAGTATCTGGGAGGTGCAGTCTGTTTCGGGTGACAGTGTCACGCTGTCTGATGGCAAACTCACCCGTACGCTGACCCCGAAGGCGGAGCAGGCACAGCAGCATATCGACCTCGCCTACGCCATCACCGCCCACGGCGCCCAGGGGGCCAGCGAACCGTATGCCATCGCGCTGGAAGGGGTGGCCGGTGGTCGGGAACAGATGGCCAGCTTTGAGTCTGCCTATGTGGCTTTATCCCGCATGAAACAGCATGTTCAGGTCTACACCGACAGCCGTGAGGGCTGGATAAAGGCCATCAAGAATTCACCTGAGAAAGCGACGGCGCACGATATTCTTGAACCCCGTAACGACCGGGCGGTGAAAACAGCCGATCTGCTGTTCGGGCGGGCAAGGCCACTGGATGAAACCGCCGCGGGCCGGGCAGCCCTGCAGCAGTCCGGTCTGGCACAGGGAAGTTCACCGGGAAAATTCATTTCTCCGGGGAAAAAGTACCCTCAGCCGCATGTGGCGCTGCCGGCATTTGATAAAAACGGGAAAGCCGCCGGTATCTGGCTCAGCCCGCTGACCGATCGGGACGGACGGCTGGAGGCTATAGGCGGAGAGGGAAGGATTATGGGCAATGAAGACGCCCGGTTCGTGGCGCTGCAGAACAGCCGCAATGGTGAAAGCCTGCTGGCCGGGAATATGGGAGAGGGGGTCAGAATGGCCCGCGACAATCCCGATACCGGGGTGGTGGTGCGGCTGGCCGGTGATGACCGTCCCTGGAACCCCGGGGCCATTACCGGCGGACGGATATGGGCTGAACCGGCGCCGGTGGCTCCGGTACCGCAGACCGGGGCTGACATTATCCTCCCGCCAGAGGTTCTGGCGCAGCGGGCGGCAGAAGAACAGCAGCGCCGGGAAATGGAAAAACAGGCTGAACAGACTGCCCGGGAAGTGGCCGGGGAGGCGCGTAAAGCCGGCGAGCCGGCGGACCGGGTGAAAGAGGTTATCGGGGACGTCATTCGCGGACTGGAGCGTGACCGGCCGGGTACGGAGAAAACGACGCTACCGGATGATCCTCAGTTCCGGCGCCAGGAGGAGGCGATTCAGCAGGTGGCCTCAGAACGTCTGCAGCGTGAGCGTCTGCAGGCTGTGGAGCGTGACATGGTTCGTGACCTTAACCGCGAGAAAACCCTCGGGGGCGACTGACGCGCCTGCGGCTTGTCTGCTCCGGCAGCCTCCCCGATTAAAATCGGGCAGGCTGCCGGAGCGCTAAAAGGAAAAAAAACATGAGAGCACAACACACATTTCCAGGCGCGACAGACAGCTGGCTTCAGCGCCTGCTGACCTGGACACCGGGGCAAACGGATATGATTAAAACGGTCGCACTGGTACTGATGGTGACTGACCACACCGGCTTACTGCTGGCCGGAAACAATGAAGTGATGCGCCTGCTGGGACGTGGTTGTTTTCCGCTGTTCGGTCTGGCATGGGGAATGAATCTGGCACGGCACGCGGAAATACGCCAGTCTCAACTGAACAACCTGTGGGGCTGGGCGCTGGTCGCCCAGGTGGCGTTTATGCTCATCGGGTACCCGTGGTATACCGGGAATATTCTGTTTGCCTTTGCCGTTACGGGCCAGGTCCTGCGGTGGGTCAGCCAGCCGTCCTGGTATTACACCCTCCTGGCGGCTGGACTGCTGGTCACCTGGATACCCCTGTCAACCGGCAGCTACGGCATGGCAGGAGTGGGCATGCTCACCGCCAGCTGGCTGCTTTGTCGCGCACAGCATGCACCGGAACGGCTGGGATACGGGGTGTTGTGGGCCCTCATGGTGTTGCTGATGAATATGCATGACGTGAGTGAATCAGTGGCCGGGCTGGCGATTGCGCTGCTGACGCTGATGGTGTGCTCATCTGCCGGAGAACGTGTGAAACGCTTCTGGCCGCGGCAGTTCTTCGTGATGTTCTATGCCGTGCACCTGGCGGTACTGGGTATTGTCGTCTCAATGTGAACGCAGGAGCAGGAAAGGGCGATGTCGTTCAGGTATAGTAGCTTTTATTAACTGAACGATAGGCAATTGTTATGGCAGAAGAAAAACGCCCTGTACTGAGCCTGAAACGAAAACCGGCGGAGAACAGCACGGCCCCCGCAGAGGCAACCCCTGCTCCTGGTGTGGTGCGCCGAAAGAAGGTCGTGGTGGTCTCGTCCCCGCCGGCCTGGAAGGCAAAGAAAGCGAAACTTGAGAAGGCTAAACAAGCGGCCGAAGCCGACGCGCACAACGCTGCGCCGGCGCCGGATAAAGCGGTAAAGACGCCACCTCCGGTGCGTTATCTTCGCCTGCTGCCGCCGGAACAGGCCATCATGACCCTGAAGGCATTCTGGCCACAGCTGTTCGACGGAAACTCACCCCGTCTGCTGGCGACGGGAATGCGCGAGCAGCTGTTTGCCGACATTGTGAACCGCGACCTGCCGCTGTCGCATAAACAGGTCATTAAGTGCCTGAAGAGTCTGACCCGGTCTGCGGGCTATCTGTCCCGGATGAAGGTGGGGGCCTCCCGCTATGATCTGCAGGGGAATGCCGTTGCGACCGTCACTGCAGAGGAAGCGCAGTACGCCAGTGAGCGCATGATGAAAGAACTCCTGCGAACTGAGCGTATGCGGAGCCAGTCTGCTGAGTAAATACAATCGAGGTGAGGATATGGATTTTGAAGCGCGGAAACAAAAGGCGCTGGCGATAATGGCCAGCCGTAAGATGTGGAAAAGCAATTATGCACCGCCTCTGATACGACTGATGTGGCGGCTGGGGATAAACATTCCCCCGCTGCCGTTTGCTCCGTTCTGGCAGGTTTTTTGCGTGATGACAAGCTCTTTCTCCGTCGGATATGGGCTGTGGATGTACTGGATGGTGTGGCGGACCCAGGGGATGCCCCCCTTGTTCGCTTGCAAAATAAATTTTATCTCGGGTGTGTTATTTGGCCTGACGATGGCACTGTTTCATCTGTGGCGACGAAAGGTGAATAAATTACCTGACTGGAAAGATTTATAACGGAATAAATATAGGCTGTCAGGTGTGGGATATTCCCGATCTGACAGAACCCACATCCTCTTAAATAACATTAACCATGTATGGTGCGGTTATTATATGTGACTGCGTCAGTAGTGGTATTACTCCTGCCCGGAAAGGTCTTTTGTGTTTCTTATTGTCTCATAGTCAGAAAAGCATATTCAAACGAAAGAGAGGTAAAAGGGTGAAAGGCTTTGTGGCTGAGGCGTGTGTGTTGACCGGGTATGGCAGACGAGAAGAGTGACAAGCCGTTCGGTACAGTGAATGGCCGCTTCGGGACTGCCTCGTCACGGTGGTATGTGACGCTTATAAGTGCTCAGTTTTCAATTTAAACCATCCACTTTCAGCATTTAACTGATTTCAATATTTTCATTACATCACGACGTGCGATTTATGAAATGCACGGGCTTTAATATCGTGCGTTAATCATCAAATAAAAAGGAATATTACTATGTTTAAATATTTTATTCTGCGCACACAGCAGCAGCTGTTCTGTTATTTCTGCGGCATCGTGCTTGCGATGGTTCTTATGCTCCTGTTCCCTTCTGTTTTCCGGGGGAGTGGGTTTTATCTGCTTTTATCGTCTGTTGTGCTGTTCTGGGCAGGTCTTGTCCTTTATACCCGTCACATCGACCGGATGAGAAAGCCAATCAGAAGAGGGACAGAAAGATGAGGAAGACGACAGGAAAACGCATCGGGAAAGAAAGGAACATCAGGGAATAAAATACATGGCAAAGATATTAATGATGGCAGGCAGCATTATTGTTGTGCTGAGTCTGCTGGGGTTTCTGGTGCTGCTTCTGAAAGGACGCGCAGTAACGCAGACTTCCCCGGTTCTGATGTCACTGAAAGCCCTGGGTATTCGCCCCTCAGAGGCTGAGCAACGGTTGTGTCGCCAGCGGGTCTGGGTGGGTAATGACACACTGTTGACGCCACGGGAACAACATTTTTTCAGGGCATTACTGAGGCATACCAGCCGAAAGCGCTGGCTGTTGTGTCCTCAGGTCCGGGTGGCAGATATTGCCACACTCTCTCCCCATATCAGGCCACGTTCCCGGACCTGGTGGCAACTCTTCCGGATGGCATCACAGTGGCACTGCGATGTGGTCATCGTTGACATCCATACCTTCGCTATCATCGGCGCAGTTGAACTGGATGATGCCTCACACCTGAAAAAACACCGTATCCGGCGCGATATTCTGCTGGAAGAGGTTCTGAGGCAGGCCGGTATTCCACTACTACGCGATCGGGATTCAGAGAGGCTGGTAAGAAGGGTCGGAGAGTTTCTGAAATACCGGGAAGCCGGTGCTGAAGAAAAATCCATAACCGTTATGAAATCAACGACAAAGCATAGCGAACACAAGGAGAAAGAAAAATGATTATCGCCGCCGAAGTGAAACGTGATGAACAGGGGTACTGGACACATCCTGCGCTGGTACGAAGTGGCTGTGAAACTTCCGCAGAATTAAGTTACTGGCTCAGAACCCATAAACTCCAGTGCTTTGTGATGACAATGCGCGATGAAGCGCCTGAAGCTTTCGCTGCCGGATTTACGGATGAAGCCCCGGATGCCCGTGGCTGGATACCGGAGCCACCGGATGATGATGGCTGGTTTCTGGGATCTGTCCACGATACCGGCGACGGACCCGTCTGCTACAGGTTTCGTCATACCACAAAATCCTGACGCCTCCGCATCGCGTCGTTGTCCAACCCCGGGAACGGGGAAAAGCCAGTTTCCCCGCTCCCGGCGTTTCTTAAACACCCGTTAAGGAAATACTGTGAAAAAAATGAACCGTACGCTCCGCAGATGTTGTCTGTCCGGGCTTATCAGCCTGTCTTTGTTTGCACCAGTTCCGGCCGTGTATGCCGCCAGCATCGAGACGGGGTATTCGCCGGAAGGAACGGCTCTGCAGCTGGTCCTGAAGACTATTAATTCTGCACAGCAGGAAATCCGGCTGATGGGCTATTCCTTCACCTCACCCGAAGTCGCCGGCGCGCTTGTCAGGGCAAAACAGCGTGGTCTCGATGTGAAAGTGGTTCTGGACTGGAAAGCCAATACAGGCAAGCAAAACAAGGCGAGTCTGGCGGCCATGAATCTTCTGGTCAATGCCGGTATCCCGGTTCGCACAGTGTCGCAGTACAAAATCATGCACGATAAAGTCATTATTGCTGACGGCCGTAATGTTGAAGTGGGGTCTTTTAACTACACTCGAGCCGCTGATCGGTTCAATTCAGAGAATGTGCTAGTCGTGTGGGATGAACCAGTCGTTGCTCAACGCTATCTGCAGCACTGGCAAACTCGTTGGGAGATGGGAAAAGACTGGAGTTCCTCGTATTAACCTCCTCGCTCAATAGCCTGCTCATTGCGCCAACAAGGGCAGGTTATATAACAAAAAATAACGTAACTCTCGCTGCATCCAGCGACGTGTAGTATCTTTGTTCAAGTATTCAGTTATATGCTTGAGGAGGCAGAGATGTCACAGGTCGTTAAAGGAGTTACTTCCTCATCTAAACGTCCCTATAGGAAGGGCAACCCTGTTTCTGCGGCAGAACGTCAGCAGAAAGCTGTTGCCCGAAAAAAAGCGACGCACAAAGAGGTGAGAGTATTTGTGCGGGACAAGCTTAAAAACCAGCTTCAAATCATGTGTGAGAATGAAGGAATTACTCAGGCAGCAATGATTGAGAGGCTGATTGAAAGGGAATCTGCGAAACTAGGAATCGACGTAACGACGTCACATTCTTGATCATGCCTGCTATGAGTGCTAGATTACTGAACGTTTAGAATTCTTGGCTGGCCACACCATAAGGTGGCAGGGAGCTGGTTTTGTGGATGTTTACCCGGAACCAGAAAGTAAAAACCCCGATAATCTTCTTCAATCTTGGCGGACAGAAAAGATTAACGGGGCCCTCATAAACTGCATAGAACGTGTTGCTCTATGCAGGGAGTATAGATTTATGCTCAGAAAAGTTCAAGACCTTCTGTGCTCACTCCTTCCGCGCAACATAAGCGCAGGAAGCGGTGACTGATCATAACCAACAAAGCTCACGCAAGTATGTTCAGGTAAACAATCCTGCACCTGTTTTCACGGTTCCCCTGGACTACACTCCCTGGCCTTTCTCGCTGAAACTGAGCGAAGCCAGACTGAAGTGTCTGGCCGCCAAAAACAGCGGCAGGGAGAGTGCAGATGAGTAATGCGCACAATCCGCAACACTGGAGTCAGCTGGATACGGAAGAACAGATCCGTTTCTGGCAGGGGGTAGAGGACGGCCATGTGGCATCTTTTCTGGTTTCCCCGGAGAAGAAATCTACCCGTCGCCGGCGCGGCGAGCACTCCACAAAACCCAAATGTGAAAACCCGACCTGGTTTCGACCGGAGCATTACAAAAAACTGGGTGGCCAACTGGGGCACGCCTATAACCGTCTTGTTCAAAAAGATCGCACCACTGGTGAGGTGCGACTGCGTATGCACGTATCGCTTCATCCGCTGTACGTCAGGGAACGCCGTCGGGCTGGCCGCCGGTATGGCTTCCGGCCGGAAAAGCAACGTCTGCTGGATGCTATCTGGCCAGTGCTGATCAGTTTCTGTGATGCCGGCAAGCTGACGGTCGGTATGTGTATTTCTCGTCTGGCAAAAGAACTCAGCCAGAAAGACAGTCATGGAAAAGTTATTCCGGAAACAGAGGTAACAGTCTCACGTCTGTCCCGGTTGATTGACGAACAGGTCCGTTTTGGTGTCCTGGCTGTATCTGAAGAAAATAGCTGGGACAGGGAATCCCGTACCTGGCTTCCTAAATACGTCTATATCACCGCGTTAGGGTTTCAGATGCTGGGAGTGGATCTGGAAAAACTTGATGCGGAACAACAAAAAAAGCTCCGGCAAAGCGAAGAGCATCGTCGTCTTATCGAGGAGGGGATTCTGCGTGAAGATGAGGAGATCTCCCCGCGTGCAGCACGTGAGCGCTGGTACCGTCAAAAAACTCTCGATGCACTGAAGTTCCGTCGGCAGCGTGGCGCCGAACGTAAACGAGCTAACCGCCTGGCCAGATATTCTCGTGAGCGCCAGATTCACGAAATGTCGCTTCATATCCTGAAGACAATGCCGGCAGACGAGGCTTACTGGTGTACAACGGAGCGGCTGCAGCAGCTGGCCATTCAGAACCTGTATCAGCTGGAGCTGGCCCTGGCTCCGCCGTCCTGACGGATATCATTTAGCTATTTTTTCTATGCCCCTGCCCGGGGCTTTTGGCGTTTGTCCGGATTCATGAAATTGCCTGGTTTTTATCCATCTGACGTTCCGGCCGTCGGACCATCGCTGGTTTTAGCACGTATACCCTGTGACGTTCGCACCAGGTTTTCACTTATCCACAAAAACCCGCAAATGAATAAACAGGGAATTTAGCAAAAGGGTAACAGCAAACCTGCAAAATAGTCTTACCCCACTTTTTTAATCCCCTGCATTGCAAGCAGCAGGGAGATCTTTTGTCTCTGCCGGCTCTGTGAATAACTCAATGAGGCCTTCGCTTACAGCGGCTGCACGTGTCCACGTCGCTCAGATAGAAGTTGCTCCCATCGCTTCGCGACGGGCCCCGACCGGAGAACTACATTAGTTACAGCATTCAAAAGGAAATCCATCATAAAACCGGCGCCGGTTTGCTGGCCAGGAGCCCCTCCCCACCACTGAAAAGCGCCGCCGCCCCCGGCCGAAGGCCGGGGAACACCATCGCTTTTAATGATGGGTGTTGTAACTACTCTTCTTCATCGCTGTGGGTGGAGCTGCGGTCAGTTGTCTGGTACACGCTCGTAAGCGGCCCTCCGGCCCGCTAACGCGGAGATACGCCCCGACTGCGGCTTTCGCCTTGTCGGGACCACTCCGACCGCGTACAAAAGCCCCTGAGCCGCTTTTAGTGGATTATGGCTTTTCAGGGTAAGGAATTGATAGGCAATCCATTTCGATCCCTCATTGGTATCGGCGGATAACCCTCGGTGCTACCTGTCATTTCATCCTGCCGCCTTACATGCGCTGACGCGCATCAATCCCCGTTCCTCAGTGGAACGAAAACTCACACTAACAGGGTAGTGACCGGGTAGCTGCGATAACCGCCAACAAAATTAGCCTACAGGTTAATACCTTTCATTGCCCTGTACTGAATAACCAGCCCTCCGGGGCTGGCTTTTTGGATTCGGTCAGTCCCAAAAATTGGTCAAGAATAAATGGAGGTATCCGCCTGCTATTCAACGTTAAATTTCAATTTAAACAATAAATTGTCTCCTTAGCGTAGGTTCTCGTTCCATTGGCCCTCAAACCCCACGAGCATGGGCTGTAATTGTCACGTAATACTGATGATTTCTTTTCTAGGTCCGTGAATCATCATGCAGGTAGATGCATGGCTGACGATTTCAACGTAGAATCAAATCTAACTAAAGATTGACCACCAGTAACGGACCTGAACACGTTCACTCGGAGCATACCATTCCGGTGCTCTCGTTATTTTGTTGCATTTCGAGTGAGAAACAGGCCTTCCAGCCACCGCCAGAGAGACAACACCATCATGTCATCACCTACCATGGCTCAGGAATACACGGAACTCAATGCTCTTAACCCCCTGCTGAACAGCATTGTTGATAAAACCGTTGATAATGTTGCACGAAAACTGATCGGGGGTTTTCGTAATAAACGAAATTCTCAACCGAATGCCAAGGCTCCTAACCTCAGTACGACGGTGGATGATACGCTTAACGCCACGTCGTCAGCGAGTGTGCTTGCTGTAGCGAATCGGGGTGTTCAGTGGAAGGAAATTATAAGCAAAAGTTTCACCCATGGTATTTCCTCTATTTCCACCATGAAGTTTGATGGGCAGTTCACCATCAAAAATGGTGTGCCAGAAGGCCTGAAAGATGTGCCGAATTCTCCGGGTGTCTATGTGGTTTATGACGGCGCCGGTGAGGTGCGGTATATCGGAGATGCGAAGGATTTACAGAAACGGTGGTATGCCGGGCATCTGAATGAAAATAAAAACGCCGGAAAGAATGGCACAGAATACAAAATGGCGGCGGAGTTTGAAGAGGGTTGCACCGTCAAATTTATGGTCATGGATTCAGCAGAAACGGCGGCAGCGGTCGAGGCCAACATTTTAAAAAATGAGAAACCCCCGGTTAATAAGAAAGAAGAGCTGAGCACAGAACAGGGTACACGCTCGAATATCGAAGCAAAAAAAATGAAAAATGCGTTAAACGAGGCAGGAGGACTGGCCTTTGGCGCAGGGAAAGAGGCATTAAAAAATGTCGGGTGGGATGTCTTCGAAACGCTCAGTACCACGATGATTAAAGCACTGAAAGATGAAGTTGTTGACCTGTTTATCACCCAGAAAGCGCAGGTGAAAATTCGTCTGAAACGCTTTTTTGATAAAATATGGCAGGTTATAGTTAGCCTGCTCAAAGCCCCGTTAAACCTGCTTAGAGGCTTATTCGAGTTCGTGTTAAATGCACTGTCTCAGGCTATTGGGAAAATTTATCAGTTAGCAAAAAACATCTACGATCTGGGCATGGCGGCACTCTCGTTGATGAAGGGGAGTAAAATCATGACCAAGGAAGAAACCATCTATAAAATCTCTGAGGTCATTATCACCAGTGGGACGCTGGTGTTCTGGGATGCTGTAGAACCCGTGATTGAATCCGGTATGGTGGCTCTTTTTGCTCCACTGACTCCCTTTGCTCCTTATATTTCTGCCTCACTGTGTGCGATGGGGTTTGGGCTGAGCAGTTACCTTTTGGCCGATATCGTCCCCAAAGCCGTCAGCCTTATACTCTCAACGGAACCTGCCTATACCGCGAAAGGACGCGAGGCTTTTCAGCAACTGGTTGCTAACCACGAAAAAAGTGTGGATATGGTGGCTGAACTGCAAAAATATGCAGGTAGCACAGTGAATCTGATGAGTGAAACCCGGGAGCATACGGCAGAACTGAACAGCGATGTCATCAGACTGACTCGTTTCTCGGTGGCCGATGAAATTAAAAAACTGGAGGGGAAGTAATATGACGGTTGTCACGATTATTGAGAAGAACAAAGACTCCAGCATCGCCAGTTTCACAAAAAATATTCAAAAAATAGGCGAGCAACTACAGGAAAGTAACAAGATAAAACAAGAGGCAAATGACTTCAATAATCGGGGGTTTTTCGGGCGTTTAAGTGGCAGTATCACCTCGAGAAATGACACTGACTTAGCGACGATGATTGCAAAACTGGGGGGCAGTCTGAATATCACACAGGAAGTGATCCAGTGTTTATTACAAATCCAGTCAGAAAAAAATGTCGTGCTGAAAGAGTTTCATCTGGCGTTAATGAATACGATTCGAGACTTGAAATACAACGACACGATACTGGATCTCAGTAGCCGTGAAAACACACAGGTTATTCTTGAACATCTGAAATCCCAGGTGGAAGACAAACTGGAACAGGCACAGCGTGTCGAGGAACACGAAGAGGCGATTAACCGGTTACAGTCATTGAGCTGGCAGCAGGAGGAGATGCTTCAACGCTTGCAGGCAAGTCAGGATGAGCACGCAACACAGGTTGTCCCAAAACTCGAGCGACAGCAGCAGGAGCAATGGCAACAGTCAGGGAAGCTGGCTCTGGCCCTCGAAGAGCAGGCTGATCAGTACCAGCAACAGTTGGCCTTACTGATGGACAAGCTGGCCTTGCAGGAAAACGTCGCAACAGGCATGGCAGCGCGGATCAGCGAATTAGAGAAGACATCTCGATTAAAACGTGCAGGACTGCGCGATTACTTGCTATTTGCAACTAGCGCTCTTGCCGCCGGACTGGTAGTTATCGAAGTGATGCGTTTTAACGGCGTTATTTAGCGGCGAGGTAATCGAACGCTGCCAATCAGCAATGCTACCGCCAGACGGTTTGCCCTTCCACGCCGGTTGTTAATGGGGTTTGAGGGCCAACCGGCGTTGTTGAATAAATCAGATTCGGGGCGAGTGTCCCTGTAGCTGGTTGTGTTTTCAGGCAATGCGCACGCTTTCTGGTATGCCTGCCTTCGGCATTTTGTTCAGTGCCCGCACCATGGCCATAGCCTCCGCCACCTGACCATCATAATCACGCAGCGTCAGTGAACCACCCAACAGCTGTTTTATCCGATACATCGCCGTTTCCGCTATCGAGCGACGGTTATAATCTGTTGTCCACTTCCACCGTGCATTGCTCCCGCTCAGTCGCTGATTCGCAACAGCACGGTTGCGGTCTGCGTACTCAACGGGCCAGTAGCCCGCACCTTTGCGGGGAGGAATAAGCGCGCTAATTTTTTTGCGTCGCAGTTCATCGTGACAGAGGCGGGTGTCGTAAGCACCGTCCGCCGCTGCTGCTCTGATTTTTCTGTGAGTCTGCCGGATAAGACCCGGGAATGCCTCTGAGTCCGTTACATTGTTCAGTGACAGGTCCGCACGAATAATTTCATGTGTTTTTGCATCTACAGCAAGATGCAGTTTTCGCCAGATGCGACGACGTTCTTTGCCGTGTTTTTTGACTTTCCACTCGGGGTCGTCTCAGAATTCGGAAAATAAAGCACGCTAAGGCGTAGTCACCCCGTGACTCCCCCGCGCCGATGCAGCGAGCTTCGTTCCGTCTTGCAGTGACGCAATCAGCGGGCAGGAAACGTTCCCTTTCCGCGCATGGCAGGCGCACACCAGTTCAGACAGCACGGCCTCCATGCGTGCCAAGTCGGCCATCTTCTCGCGCACATCCTTGAGCTTGTGCTCGGCCAGGCCGCTGGCTTCCTCGCAATGGGTGCCATCCTCCAGCCGCAGTAGCTCGGCGATTTCGTCCAGGCTAAAGCCCAGCCGCTGGGCCGATTTCACGAACCGCACTCGTGTTACATCCGCCTCGCCATAGCGGCGAATGCTGCCATAGGGCTTGTCTGGCTCCGGCAGCAGGCCCTTGCGCTGGTAGAACCGGATGGTCTCCACATTGACCCCGGCCGCCTTGGCAAAAACGCCAATGGTCAGATTCTCAAAATTAATTTGCATATCGCTTGACTCCGTACATAACTACGGAAGTAAGCTTAAGCTATCCAAACCAAATTTGAAAGGACAAGCGTATGTCTGAACCACAAAAGTCTGAACCACAAAACGGGCGCGGCGCGCTCTTCGCCGGTGGGCTGGCCGCCATTCTTGCGTCGGCCTGCTGCCTGGGGCCGCTGGTTTTGATCGCCTTGGGGTTCAGCGGGGCATGGATCGGCAACCTGACGGTGCTGGAACCCTATCGCCCGATCTTCATCGGCGCAGCGCTGGTCGCGCTGTTTTTCGCCAGGCGGCGCATCTACCGCCCGGCGCAAGCCTGCAAACCGGGTGAGGTCTGCGCGATTCCCCAAGTGCGAGCTACTTACAAGCTCATTTTCTGGATCGTGGCCGCGCTGGTCCTGGTCTCGCTCGGATTTCCCTACGTCATGCCATTTTTCTATTAATCACAGGAGTTCATCATGAAAAAACTGTTTGCCGCCCTCGCCCTCGCTGCCGTTGTTGCCCCCGTGTGGGCCGCCACCCAGACCGTTACGCTGTCCGTACCGGGCATGACCTGCTCGGCCTGTCCGATCACTGTCAAGAAGGCGATTTCCAAGGTCGATGGCGTCAGTAAAGTTGACGTGACCTTCGAGACGCGCGAAGCGGTGGTCACCTTCGATGATGCCAAGACCAGCGTGCAGAAACTGACCAAGGCTACCGAGGATGCGGGCTACCCATCATCAGTCAAGAACTGATCATGAAAGACCCGAAGACACTGCTGCGGGTCAGCATCATTGGCACAACCCTCGTGGCGCTGTGTTGCTTCACCCCTGTTCTGGTCATTTTGCTCGGTGTGGTCGGCTTGTCCGCGCTGACCGGCTATCTGGACTATGTGCTGCTGCCTGCGCTGGCGATTTTCATCGGCTTGACCATCTACGCCATCCAACGAAAACGCCAAGCCGATGCCTGCTGCACCCCGAAATTCAATGGAGTAAAAAAATGACCGAAATCACCGTGAATGGCATGACCTGCACATCCTGCGCCACCCATGTCAAAGATGCTTTGGAAAAGATTCCCGGCGTGAATGCCGCTGTGGTGTCCTATCCAGAAAGCCGCGCGCAAGTCATGGCAGACACCGCCGTGAGCCACAACCAACTGCTGGCCGCCATCGCCGCATTGGGTTATCAAGGCTCGATCCGGGTTGGTGATTTCAAAGATGAACCAAAAATCCGTGATGCACTTGAGGGCGCCGGTTTGCATATCGCCATCATTGGCAGCGGCGGGGCCGCGATGGCGGCGGCGCTGAAGGCCGTCGAGCAAGGCGCGACGGTCACGCTGATCGAACGCGGCACCATCGGCGGCACCTGCGTCAATATCGGCTGTGTGCCGTCCAAGATCATGATCCGCGCTGCCCATATTGCCCATCTGCGCCGGGAAAGTCCGTTCGACGGCGGTATTGCGGCAACTGTGCCTGCGATTGACCGCAGCAAACTGCTGGCCCAGCAGCAGGCCCGTGTCGATGAACTGCGGCACGCCAAATACGAAGGCATCCTGGACGGCAATCCAGCCATCACCGTTTTGCACGGTGAAGCGCGTTTCAAGGACGACCAGAGCCTGGTCGTCCGTTTGAACGAGGGTGGCGAGCGCGAGGTAACGTTCGACCGCTGCCTGGTCGCCACCGGTGCCAGTCCGGCCGTGCCGCCGATTCCGGGCCTGAAAGAGTCACCCTACTGGACTTCCACCGAAGCGCTTGTCAGCGACACCATTCCCGCACGCCTGGCCGTGATCGGTTCGTCGGTGGTGGCGTTGGAACTGGCGCAAGCCTTTGCCCGGCTCGGCAGCCAGGTCACGATCCTGGCACGCAGCACCTTGTTCTTCCGGGAAGACCCGGCCATCGGCGAGGCCGTGACAGCCGCTTTCCGCGCCGAGGGCATCGAGGTGCTGGAGCACACGCAAGCCAGCCAGGTCGCCCATGTGAACGGCGAATTCGTGCTGACCACCGGACACGGTGAATTGCGCGCTGACAAGTTGCTGGTTGCCACCGGTCGGGCACCGAATACGCGCAGCCTCGCGCTGGACGCGGCGGGGGTCACTGTCAATGCGCAAGGGGCCATCGTTATCGACCAAGGCATGCGCACGAGCAACCCGAACATCTACGCGGCCGGCGACTGCACCGACCAGCCGCAGTTCGTCTACGTGGCAGCGGCCGCCGGCACCCGTGCCGCGATCAACATGACCGGCGGCGACGCAGCCCTCAATCTGACCGCGATGCCGGCAGTGGTGTTCACCGACCCGCAAGTCGCCACCGTGGGCTACAGCGAGGCGGAAGCGCACCACGATGGCATCGAGACCGACAGTCGCACGCTGACACTCGACAACGTTCCGCGAGCGCTTGCCAACTTCGACACACGCGGCTTCATCAAGCTGGTCATCGAGGAAGGTA
>OGZC01000227.1_pt1 | contig 33052 bp, 20 predicted proteins | sample 1576751 | NCBI WGS metagenome assembly OGZC01 (sample SAMEA3541486, study PRJEB24748) | human gut metagenome | biome: human gut; feature: human-associated habitat; material: faeces | place: China | collected 2012
GACCGTGTCTCAGTTCCAATGTGGGGGACCTTCCTCTCAGAACCCCTATCCATCGAAGGCTTGGTGGGCCGTTACCCCGCCAACAACCTAATGGAACGCATCCCCATCGATGACCGAAATTCTTTAATAGTTCTACCATGCGGAAGAATTATGCCATCGGGTATTAATCTTTCTTTCGAAAGGCTATCCCCGAGTCATCGGCAGGTTGGATACGTGTTACTCACCCGTGCGCCGGTCGCCATCAAACTTAGCAAGCTAAGTTCATGCTGCCCCTCGACTTGCATGTGTTAAGCCTGTAGCTAGCGTTCATCCTGAGCCAGGATCAAACTCTTCATTGTAAAAGTATCTTGACTGCGCATATTAAAAATTAAAGTGCGGCAGCTTAATTATCTGTTCAGGACGCTCGAATTCAAAAAGCTTATCTTTACCTATTTATATAAAACAGGTATTGACGGTTCTTTTGTTTTACCCAGGTACGACGCGCCTTAATTATTAGTTTCTAATTATTAATTTGCGAAGCACCTGCTCTTGTACTACTTGTATTGTTTATGTAAATTCTTCAAAGATCGCTTCTTTTTAAAACTGCTTTTCTTTTCAGAAAGCGGATGCAAAGGTAAGAACTTTTAAGTATATCTTCCAAATAATTTCGAAAGTTTTTTTCTTTTTTCTTTTTCTCGTCGTCTCTCTTTGCGAAAGGGAGATAAAAGAAGAAGAAGTTCTTAGCGCCGCCTCTATCAGGGAAGCCGACTCTGTGTCAGCCTCTTCTCGGAAAGCGGGTGCAAAGGTAAGAACTTTTAAGCATATCTTCCAAATGTTTCCGGAAGTTTTTTTTTCTTTTTTCTTTTAGAACGCTGTATTCCTGATCGGAATAAAGGCTAAAGGAAAGAAAAACGTTGGAGTTCCTACGCCGTTTCTGTCAGAATGTCAATTTCAAGGCTGACCGTCTCTTGGTTAGCGGGTGCAAAAGTAGCCGATATATCTATTCACTCCAAACATATCTGTCTTTTTTTCGAAACTTTTTTGAAACAATTTCGTAAATGGCTGATTGATAAGGATGTTGTAGAACATAAGTTTGAAAGGGAGAATGAAAGGAGCTGGAAGGGGGTACATTATTATATATGCGTGCGCGTGTAGGGAAGTAGATTAACTCATCTACCACCTCCCCCCTACGGGATACTCCTACTCCCAGGAGGAGGAGAAATGGATAGAAATAGAAAGGGAGGGTATACAAAAAAGAGACGGAGCTCCTCACGGAACTCCGTACTCACAAGATGAAAAGGATTAAAAAAACAATATATACTGGTTAGGTGAGGTATTAGTTATCAAGTTAGGTCTTTATTTCTTTTTAGAGAAGAGTAAATGCCAGAAAGAAGACCAAATATCAAATCGGCTACTGAGCGTAGACTTATAGTCTTCCGCTATTTTCTGGTGCAATAAGTTCAAACGCTCGGTAAGCTCTATCATTTTATCTAAATCAGCTTTTAGCTTAGCCTCCCACTGAACATGCAAATAATTCTCTTCCCGCAGATCATCATTTTTTTTTGCCAATCGGGAATTCTCCTGATAAATCCAATCTAAATGCCCTCTCGGAATTCGCTCAATAGTTTCATCGTCAGGATAGGATTGCATCGATTTTAACTCAAGAGCTCTATCGAGTTCGTCAGCATCCACCAGCGGATCCGGATCTTCAAAAGGATCCCTCTTTAAAGAAGAGATTGTCAAATAATTGAGCCGAATCCATTCCCGGATTACCCCCTCAGTTACGCCGTATTTTTCAGCAGCTGCTTGTATAGAAAGCCAATTAGCCATATAGTGTTTGATTAAATAAGTTTCAAATCAACCCTATACGGCTATAATGGCTTATATTATAAAAGTACGGGGTCTTACTTCTTCCCTACCAGTAGGTATGTGGATACCTCTAAAAACAGGAAGAGTAAGCCCGTACCAAGACTGATACAGGCTACGCTCATCCGGTTTTTTAGTCAAATTTCCACATTTTACTGGTACCGGAAGAGGACATGTAAACCATGAAAGATATCACATGTCACGTGTTCAGTTGCAAAGATACGTTTTTTTTCACATTCAACAACAAAAGCATTCATTTGTTTCGAATTTCATCAAAAAAGATTCTCTAAAAACCGTTGAGCATCTATTCTTGTTTTCCTCAGTCAAACCAGCTTTTACCATATTCATAGCGAGTATCCCTACCCTTCCACACTATTGAAACGCCCGATTCATCGGGGTTAGCGGGTGGAAGGGATATTTTCGGACAAAGAAATGACCGCATAATAATTCCCATAACGGCTACGTGAGCGGGAAAATCCCAATGGCGCCAACAACTGGGCAAACGCATTCGAATTAACTCCCCGCATGGCGGCTGGATTCTGTCTTTTCAAAACCTTGAAAATATCTGCTGCGGAAAGGCGTTGCACTATTTCATCCCGATCTTCGGCTGTGGCAGGACGGAAACAGGCATAAAGCACCTCTTCCATTATGCTGCGACGCTGAAACATCTTATTATGCTCCTTCAATTCATGTTCTTCTTCTGCCGTAAACCAATATCGGGCACCCTTCAGAAGCTCTTGCTTCAACTGGGCATAGATTTGTTTGTGCACAATGCGGGAACAATCTATCTTCCCCTTCACTTCCACACAAAGAAAACGCCGGCTCCCCGTAGGATCGGATAATAAATCGGAACGGTTGCTTGTGCCTATGAAAGAGGCGATACGCGGCAGGTTGCGATAGTTTCTCTGATAGGCTTTACAAAGGTTCAGCTCCGCCATCTGCATCAGATTCTTCAGCAACGGCATTTTAGAAGCGGGATATTTATCGAACTCGTCAAGATTCAGCAGACCCATTTCCGACATTTTACGGGTGACGTTTCCCTTTGAAGTCAACTCCACTTCATCCGAATAGTAACGTGACAGGGTTTCAGGCATTAAACTCTTGCAAAAGGTAGATTTCAAACAGCCTTGTTCCGTACTGATAAGGATAGGAGCCACACTATTGGCATGCTTTCCCGTTATGCCCAGCCATTGTGCAGTAAGGGCAAGCAACCATATATGGAAGTGTTTTATCCACAATGGATCAGAAGAAACACGGTGCGCCAATGCTTCAAGACGATCAATGCCATCCCAGGCCGGAAGTTCGTCCAGATACAGAAGGAAAGGATGATAACCGGGTACACTGGTAGAATAAAGATAACGACTGATGTCTTTATCCCAACAGGCAATGCCCCGTGCATGCGCTTCGAGGCAGAAAGAATTCAGTTCCCGCCTGCCCACAGGTGCAAAAGGCTCTCCTCTCCCATCTGCCGGACGGTATTCGGTTTCTTCCGTCAGCAAATTATAACGAAAATCGTAGGTAGATTGCAGGAAGCGGTTTACCTGATCCGTCAGACTAACCGGCGCGGTCTTTACACGTTCCGCAACAGGATGGTTTGTGGAACGCACAACGGTAATATCCGTGTGCTCCACAATAGATTCCGGCTGATTTGCCAGTACTTTTTTTTCTTCTCTCCAACTCTCAAAAAAAGAGGTAATAAATCGCATTAATTTTGTCTTCATAATTCTGTTACTATTTTAGTGATTAATGCTACGAAGTTAGCATCATAAAAGGCCTGTTTGCAAACGTTTTAGAGAAATCCGTTCAACTAATCAGCACTAATAAAGCAGGTATATCTTGTTGTGATTTCACATATGGGATCATCGTCTTTTGCATAAGGCATCCGCAGCGTTTGATTATAGTCGGCAGGCTTACTGATTACTGTCAGCAAGCTTGTTGATTGCAATCAGCCAGCCTGCCGACTATAATCAAACGATATGAATGGTCCGTTCAAAATTTGCTCTTCCCTTATATATATGGTACATTTGCATCATCAATTGTAAAACGACAAACAATGGCAATACTTTTTGAATGGTATGAGACTCCGGTACCGAACAATGAAACGGACGAAACTGAGAAAACAACAATCCATGCACGCATCACCCTCAATGGAAAAGTAGGAACCGACGAAATCCGCCGAAAAATACAGAAACGCAGCTCGCTGACTGAAACTGATGTGTCGGCGGTGCTCGACGCGCTTTCTCATGTGATGGGCGAGGAATTATCGGAAGGGCGGCAAGTACACCTGGATGGTATCGGTTATTTCTACCCCACACTGAAAAGTGAAAAAGGAATCACGAGGGAGACGGACCGGAAAAATGAAAAGGTGAGATTGAAAGGTATCAAGTTCCGTGCCGACCGTGCGCTGAAGGACGAGGTGGGCAACGTGAAACTGAAAAACTTCAGGCACAGCGGGCACTCCGGTAAACTATCTGATGTAGAGATAGATATGCGGCTGAAAGCGTATTTTGCAGAACACCAACTGATGACACGTGCCGATTTCCAGCGTATATGCGGCTTTATGCGGTCGAAAGCAGCGGAGCACCTGAAACGGCTGAATGCGGAAGGAAAGATAGAAAATATAGGAAGAAAGACACAACCGATATATGTGCCGGCAGCAGGATATTATGGAGTCAGCCGGGATCGGATCGTAACGAGATAAGTCCACAAAAAACACCCTTCCACACGCTATGCCCGATGAATAAAGGGACGCAGCGGTGTGGAAGGGTGCTTCAAAAAAGTGATGCGTACCAAACTTACGTTATTTGTTCACATCTGAAACGCTCACTTCCATCAGATAAAGTATTCTGCTGGAATAATCACTTTTCTTGTTTCTATCTACCAAATGATCGTAAGGAATTTCCAGACCGTTTGCCATTAAATATGCTCCACTAAATATCTGTCCTTCAAAGATTAACGGCTGATTATCAATGCGGTTCAGTTCACGGATACGATAGTTACCTTGCGGATTCAATCCCGCCATCTTCACACGCGGTAAATGTTGGTTGCGGAAATGTTCAGTCTTCCACCAATAAAAAACAGCCTTATCTTTTTCCGGAGATGTGTACATCAACGAGGCTACGCCCAACTTATCATAAGGTGATACCAGCCTATAAATATCTCCCAATTGAACTACCGGACGTATTTCCTTATACTCGGCTATGGCTTTCCTGCAAAGTTCCTTTTCTTCACCGGTCATATCCTTGGGCTGTATTTCCATTCCCAAACGTCCGCTCATAGCCACATCAATACGGAATTTCAGTGGAATAGTACGGAAAGTCTGATGATTAGGGGTAGCGCTGATATGCGAAGCCATTGCCATGGCCGGAAAGAAATAAGAAGTTCCCCACTGCATATACACACGTTGCAAAGCATCGGTATTATCGCTCACCCAGAACTCGTCAAAATAGGGTAGTACTCCATAGTTCGCCCTGCCACCGCCCTGAGCGCAGGCCTGGATGGTCAGGTCGGGATATTTGCTGCGTATACGCTTACAGATTGACTCGAAGCCCCGATGGTAGGCTATATACAGATGGCTCTGCTCTCCCTTACCCAGATAACCGGAGCCATGATTCATGATAGGCATATTCGCATCCCATTTGATGTAATCTATCTCCGGATGTTTTGTCATCAGATTATCCACTATACCAAAAATAAAATCCTGCACCTTGGGATTAGACAAGTCGAGCACCACCTGCGTTCCACCTCGGCCTGCAACCAATTCATACCCGGGAGCCCGGATCACCCAGTCCGGATGTTTTTCATACAGTTCACTGGTGGTATTCACCATTTCCGGTTCAATCCAGATGCCGAAATTAATGCCCTGTTTCTTAGCCTCATCAATCAATCCCCCGATACCCGAAGGCAGTTTTTCCTTATCAACGACCCAATCTCCCAAAGAAGACCGGTCTGTTCTGCGTGGATACTTGTCACCGAACCAGCCATCGTCCATCACAAACAATTCACCGCCCAAAGAGGCGATATCTGACATCATCTGACTCATTCCAGTCTCATTGATCTTGAAATAAACTCCTTCCCAACTGTTCAGGAGTATCTTGCGGAGTTTTGTCCCGTTGGCCAGTTTATGTAGTCTGGCCCAGCGGTGAAAATTACGGCTGCTCCCACTCAATCCTTCATCACTGTAAGTCAAAGCCAATTCAGGAGTCCTGAACACTTCACCCGGTTTCAGGTGATATGTCGAATTGTCTTCATTGATACCGGCATAAAAATGATGGTATTCACTGTCGTCCGTGTCGATGCGCAATTTGTAGTTCCCACTATAACACAATGCCGCACCAATGACACGCCCGCTATTCTCAACAGGTTGTCCATCAAGCGAAAACATGACCTCAGCATGTGCCGTATGTGAATTGCGTACTCCATCTCTGTTCTTTATGACTTTCATCCCCGGCTCCAAAGGCTCTTGCAACAAGCGCCCTTCATTGGCCCAGGCTCCATAAAGATGAGACAACCATACATTTCCCCGCCGGATGGGCAGATAAGCGGAAGCAAACTGATTGAGTGTCACGTTTTTTTTCTCCTGATGGCTGAGTTCGGTCCATGTTTCTATGATATCCACATCCTGATAGGCTTTATAGCAGACCTTTACATAAAAGGGGTATACTTTGTCTTTCAAGGATATGATTGTCAGGTCAGCATCTTTCTGCCGACTGGTTTCTACGTTCACTACTTCCAGCTGAAGCGCCATACTGCCATCGCTGTGCTGTACGGCCAGAGCAGTTTCAGACGGACAATTCAAGCCATAGACCGGATAAGCGGATAAATTACCTTTCTCAGCACTGTTGATTGCCCGGAAATCCGCCTCCGACAGTTTACTGCCATAATATATATATTTCAATTCCTCCCCGACCGGAGCCGAAAGTACCAAGGAGGTTTTAGTGGTAGAAATTGATATATTCTGGGCACACAGACCACTTACCACACCACACAGCGTAGTCAGGAAAATGATTTTTCTAATAACATTCATACTATATATGTTCTATTTGCACTAATACAATTACATGAACAGAAATACTCAAAAGCACTCAGGAGACGTTGCTTTTTGAGTATTTCTGTTTTATCGGTCAAGCATTTACCATGTATATCTTCTTTAGCGGTAAACTACTCTTCTATTAATATCCAGGATTCTGCAACAGAGCCGGGTTCAACTGAATCTGCGACAGAGGAATCGGATACAGATAATTTTTACGTTGCATATTGAACTGAGACTTATCGTTGATAATCAGCGCCTTTGAGCCATCTTCCAATGTTTCAAAACCATATACGGCAGCAGCCGAAGAATATAAGGTCTGAGTATTTCCACCTCCTTCATAGCTGAATGTTACCAGCTCCGTATCTGTTCCGTCAGGATTCTTCACCACAATGCCCGAGCGGTTACTGTTCAATGCTTCTTCGGCAATTCCCCAACGCAACAAATCATAAGGGCGTAAATTCTCATTACGTAATTCTACAGCCCGCTCATTGCGAATGAGTTCAAGCACCGTCATATTTCCGGCTTTACCGGTATTGGCCAGATAGTTGGCGTTGGCCTGTGCCACGGATGCATTACTGATGCGGGCAGATCCGGCACGATCATGCAGCAGATTGATGGATTTATTCAGATCTTCATCAGAGATGGTACCATTCCCCAGCTCACATTTGGCTTCCGCATATATCAGATAAACTTCTGCCAAACGAAGTACAGGATAGTTATAACCTTCATCCTCATCTCTATAATCTTTGCGCTCCGAACACATCTTACGATTCTGAAAGCCCGTATACCCGGCATTAAGAACAATGGGATAATAAGGAGTACATGCCGAAGGGAAGTCAAAAACCGTCACATAATCGGCTTTGGCATAAGTAGTTCTATCCGCACCGTTCGATCCCATGAAATAATAGATATCTCCCGGCCTTTTGACGCATGAGGTCAGACGCGAATCGCGGTTATCGAAAATATCCGTCAGCTTATCATATCCGTTGTAGTCCTTGGAATACAGATAGGGCAAACCATCCGTGGTGCAAGGGAACATATTCATCATCTTGATGGTGATGGCACTAGCCTGGTTATTATCACCTCCCAAAGACTTGGTGACATTTTTGGCAATGCGGTTATCATCATGGTTATAAGCAATCTGGAGAATAAACTCATGGTTCTTATCTTTCTTGAACCCCATCGGATTCGTATCCTCATCCTCCAAATTGAAAAGGTAGTTATAGGCAATACTTTCATACGCCGTACCTTTGGCATTCCACAATTCATACTTTCCGGATACAATGATTTCATTGGCCAGTGAAGCCGCTTCGGTCAGCATGCTTTCCACACTTGGATAATCGGAAGGTTTGCTACTTCCGGCTCCCTCCGAAGTTCCATTCCCATCAGTGGTGACACCTACATATTTCTCCCATGTACCTTCGAACAGCAGCACCCGTGCCTTGAAGGCCTGTGCACCTTGCCGGCTCACTTTGCCGTCATAATCAGCCTCATCCGAAAGGTGAAGAATCGCATAATCCAGATCGTCCAATATCAACTTCACAACCTCATAACGCGAGTTGCGAGGGGCATACAGTTCACCGGAAGTGGATGAAAGAGATTCTGTAACGATGGGGACACCGCCAAATCGCTGAAGTAAATAGAAATACTGGTAGGCACGAAAGAAGCGGGCTATGGCAAGTGAGGCACTGATATCATCCGTACCGCTATATTCATCACCCTTTTCGATAACAACGTTACACTTACGGATTTTAGCATAGCACAATGACCAGTAAGTATCGTTTGTAGATGCAGCCTGCGTGCCGGCCGCTATGGAATGTACCCCGCTGATGATGTCGGAGTTATTATCCATGATGTCATAGAAGGTTCTGGTATATTTAGTCCCGTTGACCGTCTCCGACATATCTTTGAATCCGTAAAAGCTGTAAGTACTTTTGGCTGCCACTTCAAATTCCTTCGCACTTTTGTAGTAGTTGGCTTCAGTTTGCTGGTCTGTAGGAGTCAGATCCAGAAAATAATCCGAGCAAGAAGTCGCGCACAACACTATGGCGGTTGCAGTCATCGCAAATAATATCTTTTTCATGTTCTTTAATTTTTCAGTTAATAATTAGAAAGTTAAATCAACACCAAGCGTCCAACTACGGCTGAAAGGAAGGGTGGTTCTTGCACTAGTTCCCTTTTCCGGATCATATCCGTCCGACAGACCTGTGATTTCTGCTACGTTATCGCCCGAGAAATAAAATCTCAGTTTCTCTATCTTCCACTTACTTGTGATGGAAGAAGGAATGGTGTAACCGACAGTAATGTTTTTAAGACGGGCATACCATGCGTTCTGAATGGCAGTATCATTGTTGTCTACATTCCATTTATTCTTATCCTGCTGCAAAGAAAGACGGGCATACTCAGCATTCTGATTGTCCCAAGCCCATGTATCAAGGTGAGTGGTCAGGATATTGGTATAGTTAACATAGAAAGCACATGTGTTCATACCTGTATCACGCAGAATGTTACGTTTTCCCACTCCTTGCACAAATAAAGAAAAATCGAAGTTATTCCATCTAGCTCCCGCATTGAGACCGAAGTTGAAGTGAGGGTCCGAATCGCCATAGTGATAAACGTCTCCAGCTCCGGTATTCCCTTTTCCATTTGTCGTGTCATTGTCAGGATCAAGAATCAATACCTTCTTACGGTCGCCCGGACGCAGATGAGTGCTTGCACTGCTTTGCGCTACTTTGGCCAAGGCACTGTTTCCGGCATATTGCTTGTAGTAATCAGCAATCTCATCATACGAGGTAAAATAACCGTCAGTCTTGTAAACGAACAATGAATTTAACGGATAACCTTCGCGTACTTTCACCAGACCCGCTGTCCAAGTATCCGTTCCTGCATAATCCACCACCATGGAACGGGCGTCACTCAAAGAAGCACTTACCCAATAATCCACTTTTCCTACACGGTCGTTCCAACCAATTACGGCTTCCCAACCTTTCACACGGAGTTTTGCATCGTTAGTGGCTGCTGGATTTGTTCCCAATACATCCGGATACGTAAGGGAAACCAGCATATTATTGTTCTTCTTCTGATACCAATCGAAGCTACCGGTCAGGCGGTTACTAAACAGGGCAAAGTCAACACCGATATTCAGATTTTGCAATTTCTCCCAAGTACGTGAGTAGTCGGTCATTTTAGAAAGATAAGCAATTTGTTCCTGACCACCATTGAAGTAGTAAGTACTCAGCGTGATGGCAGACAGATAGTCATAGTTGCCCAATTCGCTCACCGCACCACCTGTGACACCATAAGAAGCACGCAATTTCAGATTATCCAGCCATTTTACATTCTTCTTCACAAAATTCTCTTCAGAGATTCTCCATCCTACACTGGCGGCACCAAAGTTACACCAACGGTAGTCTACATGAAATTTAGAAGTACCGTCGCGACGTCCCAAAGCCTCAATCATATATTTCCCTGCATAATTGTAATTCAAACGAGTCAGATAGGATATATATCCTTGCGCATTAGAACCGCCGGTTACTGTCTGGTTGGTTGATCCTGCCGATCCGGTATTCAGGTCAAACAAACCGTCGTATAACAAATCCGTACGTTTGGCCGTCACGTTCTTGTAGGTTCTCTTCTCAGCATTGGCACCAACCATGGCAGCTACATTATGCACATTGCCGAATGTATGATTGTAATCCAGTTGCAAGGAGTAATTTTCATAGAAAGTGCGCTGGCTACGTTCCTGCGCATAGCTCTTTGTCCCTGCATTGACTACATTCAACTGCTCATTCACGTCATATCCTATCACCTCTCCATTTCCGTTCTTTTCTATATTTACGGCATAAGGCGCTCCTACATAATATGTTGTCTTATATTCAGTTTGCACATTATTATTCTTAATGAACGACATAGAACCGGTTGCTTTCAGGTCCTTGGTCAACTGGGCTGTCAACGTATTGGAATAACGGAATGTCTCAAATTCTTGTTTTGCCCGTCCACCGGCCTGCATAGCCGATAAGGGAGAACGCCCACAAACATAGAAATCATAATAATTTCCGGAAGGAGTATAGGCCGGTGCCGCAGGCGCATCATACATACCAGAGTTTTACCATCAAGCCCATCGAGCGGGCTGTCTTTATAACGATTGCTATAAGAAATATTCATATTGAATACCAGCCACTTAGTAATATCATAGTCCGCATTCATACGTGCATTGTATTTTTTGATACCGTCGTCTGTAGCTATAATAACAGAACGGTCATCAGCATATCCCAAAGATGCCGACCAACGTGCACGTTCGCTGGAACCCTGAATACCGATATTGTGCTGAGTGCTCCAGGTGGTACCATAAAGTAAATCCAACCAATTATTTGACTCATAATAATGTATCAGATTATTAGTATCCACGTAAGTAAACGGATCTCCAAGTGCCATTTTATCAATTACCAACAGATTGGTATCATCAAAACTGACACCGGCATGGGGTGTCTTACCACCTACTGCCAATACATTATTCTAGGTTTGCCCGTTGACGTAACGTTGTGTAATGACTTCCCCTCCATTCCCATCTGATTCTACAAAATCCTGGTAAGAAGCCTCCGCCATGGTCGAAGCAAAATCTCTCATACCTGCCAGCGGTATCATATTGGCAGGAGTATTGGCTGTAACCATCCCATTATACGAAATTCTCAGCTTGTCACCCTTCTTTCCCTTTTTCGTCGTCACCAAAATAACACCACCTGCCGCACGTGCTCCATAGATGGCTGCCGATGCATCTTTCAGTACTGATACATTCTCAATGTCATTGGGATTCAACGAACTGAATTCCGTATTGCTGATAGCAGGAACTCCATCAATAATTACCAATGGTTCCACCTTATTGGTAGAGGAAGCACCACGCAACTGAATAGTCATATCTTCATCACCCGGGCGGGCCGAAGTACGCGTAATGGTCAAGCCCGGAATCTGTCCCTGTAACCCAATAGCAGTATTGGATACCGGACGGCTCTCCAGCACATCCCCACTAACCGATGCAACCGCACCAGTCAACGTCGCTTTCTTCTGAGTACCATAACCCACAACCACCACTTCGTCCAGCAGTTCAGAATCCTCTTGCAGAATGATTTTAATATTCTTTTTACCGCTAAGGGATATTTCTTGCGTTTTATATCCCACAAAAGATACGACCAAAGTGGCATCGGGCGATGCACTCACTGTAAAATTACCATTTATATCCGTAATTATACCGGTTCCCGTTCCCTTTATCAAGATGCTGGCACCAATTACGGGTTCACCTTTGGCATCCACTACCTGACCGGTTACAGTACCGGTTTGCATCACAGCCTGCACTTCAGTGGCATCGGCCGCAAATACCTCCAGAGGACTACCCGCCATAAGGACAGAAGTCACCACCGTAGAGAACAAGATTCTTTTCGACGAGAATTTCAAAAATTCACTCTTCATAATTTATAAATTTAAAATTAACACTATTGATATCGACATTATCTAATTAGATGCATTGTTTTATGTACTCGCGCACTTCCTTACGGCTGATAAACAGATAGTTCTCAACCGTACGCTGCGAAAGATTAAGCTCTTGTGAAATTTCCCGGACCGTCTTACCTTCAAAGCGGTTCATCGCATAAATCGTTTTACGCTGGGGCGGAAGCAAACTCAACTTATACTTCTCGCGAGACAATAAGTCATTAGCAATCACGCGGCTTTCCGCATCATCAGTACGTGCCATCGTATATTCATATATATAAGGTGTAAGGGCCTGAGTTCTATAAAAGCGACGAAAGAAATCATTCACCAGATTACTGGCAATGATAAAAATAAAGGACCTGATTGTTTCTTTACAAAGCATCTGATTATAATCCATCAAACGAAGGAATACATCTTGTGACAAGTCTTCTGCTTCCGCTTTATTATTCACTTTACGATATATATAAAGATATACCAAGTGGTGATAGGCTATGTAGGAATCGGCTATCAATCGGTCGGAAGTTATCACTGTATTTCTCATTTCCATATATTTTTGATTAACTTTATGCTGCAAATATAGAGCGCAGAAATCAAAAAAAGCCTCATCTTCACCTCCTATATATTCCACTCTATAGAGGCGGACAAAGTATGCAGATAACAGACTATCAAACAAGGAATTAGCAACACAAAAGAAAGCGTCTCAATTTATTATATGAGACGCAGGAAGAGAGAAAAACTATTTTATTTTACTTTTGAGTATCCTCCAGACTCTTGATATATTCACTCGGAGTAATGCCATTTACTTTCTTAAAATAACGGAAGAAAGAAGTTCGCGAGCTAAACCCGCACAACTCCATCAAAGCATTCAATGTGTATCTTGTGTGTTCACCCTTACTCACCAAAGATTTAAACTCGGCAATGCGGTAATCATTGATATAATCATAATAATTTCTCTTCAGGTATTGATTAAACAAATAAGACAAAGTATAAGAAGGAACTCCAATGATCGAAGCCAAATCCGCAATCTTTAGTTCAGGATTAGTATACGGCTTCTCTTCCCGCATTACTTTCTTCAGTTTTTCCGTCAGACGCTTACATTCTTCTTCGGAGAAATTACTGGTTTTGTATTTTTCCTCCATTGATAAATCAGCGTCCTCCATCCCCTTACCGGATAACCGGAGTTCTTCAGGCACACGCAAAAAACGGGCAGTTTCCTTATTCTGTAACTTCCTTTTCCACAAATAATAAGCTGATAAAGCCGCCAGTATGATTACCGCCAAAGTAATTCCATAGCCATACCAGTTTACGGATATCTGCATATGAATACGCAGGCATGTTTCGGACTTAGGATTCCCCATACGCCGAACCTTAAAAAGGTAGTTATCCGAAGACAGATCATAATAAGTGACTTCAGATTTTCCTGTCAGAACCCGCCAATCTTTATCCACTCCTTCCATCTGATATTCATAAGCCATATAAGCAGGATCGGTAAAGGTAAATCCGGAAAAGTAGATAGTTACATTATTCTGCGAAGCATCCAATGACAACTCTCTTACGCCATCTTTAACGGTCAGACCTGCCCCGGGCACTTCCTGCCCATTCACATGAACAGCAGAGATGACTGTTTTATAATCCAACTTGTTCTCTTCATTTTTCCAATCAACCGATAAGCCAATCAGTCCTCTGGCATTCCCAAACCATATCACCCCACTCTCATCTATCACCGGGTTACAGGCCAGAAATACCGGTCCCGGTATTCCATCCGCAAAACTATAAGGAATAAAAGTATCTTTCTTATCATACCGGTACAATCCGTTATTCGTTGCTATCCATAGCCACCCTTCCTTATCTTCTATCATGAACATTGCATCTTTTCCTTCCAAAGGGGTATTAGCCTGCATCTTCCGGAAACGGCTCATGGATACATCTGAGATAAAGATATCTCCCTTGTACGGCAAAAAATAAAGTTGATGGTCCGAATCTTCATACATCCCACATATTTTCTCTTTATCCACAAATCCCTCAGGGAAGACACCTGTCTTCATAGAGTCGGAAAGAGGATCCCATATACAGATGCCATTTTCTGTACATATCCATCCTTTAAGGGTGGAATCAAAGTAGATCACATAGATATTCCCTTCCGGCAAATGCGAATTATCACTGGAAAAATGTTTCGATAATTTCCCGTCCTTATAACGGTAAACCCCATTGGATGTCCCTATCCATAAATTATGATCCTTGTCGGCAGTAATACAGAATATATGACCGTTCACAAAAGGCATCGGCCTTCCCGGCTCAAAATCGTCTATTTTCTTGGTTTCCCTATCAAACACATACATTCCACCGCCGTATGTACCGATGTAGACCTTACCTTGCAAAGCGTAACTACAGGATATAATACTGGAACGTAATTGCGGGGAAGAATACTTGATAGCATGACCGTTGCGTTCGTCAATGTAGAATAATCCATTGCGGGAACCAATCAGTTTCTCTTCTTTACCGATGAATATGGTGCGAACCGGAATGTCTTTCGAAGTAAAATAAGGAGTACTATAAATAGAAAAGAGTCCGCTCTGATAGACTGTATAGTCCAATCCCAACTGGCATAATCCTACCCATATCAATCCATCACGATCAACAAGAAGCGAATATACGGAATTAGAACGCAGTCCTTTTCCATTTTCAGGATTGTAATCAAACGAACGGATGATCTTATTCTGCTTTGTAGAAATGAAATGCACACCATTTCCATCAGTACCTACATATAATACGTCTTTCCCATCACAAGACAAGGACCTGATAATATTGCACCCCACATCTACATAATGCCGGAATTCGTGTGTACGGATATCAAAACTCAGAATACCATGTTCCATAGTTCCCAAATAGAGTGTGGAGTCTATACGGGTTATATTCCGATAAGAAAACAATGCTTCTTTCTCTGTCAGGTTATTTGCATAATGAACCGGTTTCCTATCTTTCAGATTCATTGAATACAACCCATTTCTGGTTATGAGCCACAACCGTTCACCTTCCAGGTGCAGTCCGACAATGAAATTGGCGGAAGAGAAGGAATTGTTTTCCAGCAATACTGTTTCTATTTTTCCATCCTTATATATATGCAACCCTGTTTCGCTACCAATATATAAGGTGTCTTTATCATCCTTCACAATGGAGCGAACTCCGTTTCTTATCACATCAGGAGCAATGCGATCCACTCTATCCTGACCTATCTGCCAAAATCCTCCATCAGTTCCTACCCATAACTGATTCCCTGATGTTTCAATAATGGCATTCACCCACTTCCATCTTTCACTGGATGCATATATCGGATAATGTTTCAAATGTACCCCATCAAAACGTTCTACCGAAGTAGCCGTCCCCATCCAGACATATCCACAGGAGTCTTTGTAAAGAGTACTGATTACCAAATCTGAAAGTCCTTCTGTACCGGACACTCCGCGGAATATATAAGATTGAGAGTAAACAGGAATACAAAACATCAACAGTAGAATGTAGTTTATTATTCTATCTCTCATGGTTCCTAACTTATGGTTACTGATTTTGGCACCGGATAATTCTCATCTCATACCTTAATCTTGCTTTCCGATTTTATCCCAAACCTGTTCGCAAATACTCTTCATTCCTTTTATGGAGGGATGTCCCCACTGTTTGTCAATATCACGCAGGTGGATATTGGTTACTCCATAATGGCGGCAGATTTCATCCATAGAGTTAATTACATCTTCCGACAGTTCGGTGTTCGTGATATTATAGATTCGGGTATCCGGATAACGTTTAGTCAGATAGTCCATCAGTCGGCAGAAGGCAGGACGGAAGCTGTAAAGATCGGCTTTAGTCCAGTCTGCATACTGGTAGCTTCCAATAGGGGCCTTCGCCCAACTGTCGTTCGTACCGCCAAAGACCAGGAGAACATCGGGATTACCCAGGTTGTCCATGCGCGTTACGAAGGAACGATCCGAGTAATCCGCTTTCTCATAACCGGTGTGGCAAACGGTTGAACCGGAATAGGAATTATTACGCTCCATCTGATAACCGTGCTCATTGATAAGAAGATACCACCAGGTATCCTCCACCCGCTTCACATCATTCTCTCTCTTTTCTTCCGGTACGCCATACCAACAGAGGTTGGTGTCGGGAGTGACATAACCGTAATATGTAGAATAAGAGTCTCCAAGGATGGAGAGTTTCTTTTGAGCAAAAGAAACTGAAACAGAAGTGAAGAGAATCGCTACAAATAATAAGAAAGAGTTGCGTTTCATGATAAATATATTTTTTTGTATGCAAATGTATTGAAAATAATTCATAGGTACAGCCATACTAAACTTTCTTTCTGCACAGCACAATAAGGATTGTTGTAGTAATATCTCCCGCCGCCACAGCAAGCCAGATGCCCGTCACTCCCAACCATGCAGGAAGTACAAAGAAGAACAAGACCGGCAATATACCACGCAGCAACGTAAGCCTCATTGCTAGATTAATACGTTCAATACTGGTATAATACCCTATTGTGATTACATTTATCCCGAAAAAAATGTAATCGACAGCAAACAGAGGCAGACCAGCAACTGCATACTGCCAGGCATGACTTGTCCGGTCCGGCAAGAACAAGGAAACGATATCACCGGAGAAACAGACAAACACTCCGCTAATCAGCAAAGCAAACACAACCGCGGAAATAATGCATAAACGCAGCGCCTTATTGGACCGCAACAACTGCCCGCAACCGTAATTGTAGCTGACAATGGGCTGTGCCGACTGAACCATAGCGTTAAACACCATGAAAATAATAGGGAACAGATAGCAGACAATGCTATAAGCCGCTACCCCATCTGTTCCCAGATGGCTCATAAACACATAATTGCCGGCAATAGCCATGACGGCAATCGTTATTTCACTCAAACAGGATGAAACACCCAGTTTCAGCATATACCATGTATTCCTCAGTGTCAGGCGGATACTCTTGATACTCATCTTCAACTTGGCAAACCGAATCGATACGGAGGAACGAAGCAGATAACCCAAGAGTAAAAGTGTCCCCACCAATTCTCCCAAATCAGTAGCGATAGCAGCACCGAACAATCCCCACTCAAAAATAAAGATAAAGATATAATCGAGCAAGATATTGACAACAGTAGCCGCCAGCATGGCCCACATGGCAAAGTTAGGATTCGTCAGGCGTACAAAGAACGGCAATGCCACCAGCAAGACCGTGGACGGAATGGATATAGAGAACCAAAACAGATATTCCGCCGACAATTCCGTCAGATGCCCTTCGGCTCCTAATAAGGTTACTACAGTTTCGGGGAACACAGTCAATAGTATTCCCATAATGATACTGACAATCGTCAACATAACGATTGACTGCGTGACATTGATATTGGCGACCACCAATTTGCCACGAGACAGATTAATGGAAGCAAGAATTCCTCCACCCATACCGAACATCAGTCCCAACCCGGCCGCTATCATAAAAATAGGCGCCGCAATATTCACCGCGGCAATGGCATCACTGCCTATTCCGCGTCCTACGAATATCCCGTCGACAACAGTGAACAATGCGGATGATACCATACCCAGCAACGTGGGGAAGAGTTGTTTTGTAAACAACTTACTCACACTCATGTTTTTGAAGTCCAAATTATCCCTTTGCATATCTCATTGTTTTAAAAAAAGCGGGGCAAAGGTAGGCTTCATAAATTTGCTGATACTTAACAAATGGTAATTAAAACATTTACATTATCTTTGTCTCTCAATACATTATATAAGTAGTTGAATTATGAAAACTTCTCTCAACATTTTCCTCCTATTCCTGATCCTGTGTGCCTCATGCGGCAGCCGGAAAGCGAACGACAACAAGGAAACGGCAGTCCAGGCAGACACCGTAAGAAAATTCACGCTCCCCCTTATACCAGCCATGCTGAACACTCCCGAATTGCGTGCGGACTATCTGGTACGGCACTATTGGGACAATATGGATTTTACCGACACCACTTATATCAACCTTCCGGATGTTACGGAACAAGCATGGGTGGACTTTATAGATATCCTGAAGATAGTGCCGGACACTACTGCGATAGCTGCCATAAAGCAAATGTATAAGATGGCAGATCAGAAGAAAGTCGTATTCTTCTATTATACTGACTTAGCAGAAAAATATCTGTATGATCCGAATTCTCCGATGCGGAATGAAGAATTTTACATTCCGGTACTGGACGCCATGCTGGAAAGTAAAGTATTGAATGATACGGAGAAAATACTTCCGCAAGGACGCCGGGAACTTGCTGAACAGAATCGTATCGGAAGGCCGGCAGAAGATTTCACCTATACACTGCTGTCCGGAAAAAACGGTACGCTCTACGGAGTGAAAGCAAAATATACGCTGCTGTTTATCAACAATCCGGGATGTCATGCTTGTGAAGAAGGCATAGAAGCACTGAAACAAGCACCTGCCATCAACAAGGAGTTTGCAGCAGGAAGTCTAAAAATACTGGCTATTTATCCGGATGAAGATAAGGAAGAATGGGAAAGACACCTACCGGACTTCCCCAAAGAATGGATAAACGGGTATGATAAAAAGCTTGTTATAAAGGAAAAGAATCTGTATGACTTGAAAGCGATACCTACCCTGTATCTATTGGATAAAGACAAGAAAGTACTGCTGAAAGATGCAACGGTGGCACAGATCGACCAGTACCTGCAATAAGTGATTAGTGATGAGTGACCACTAAAAATATCCCCTCTCACCACTCCACTTCGTGAAGGATAAAAGGGGATGAAGAAACGAGAGAAGAGAGAGTATATGATTTATTCTTTATTCCCTGCCACCACCTAAGGCCTGGTAGAGATTGATAATTCCCTGTATCTCATCGAAGCGGTCGGCTATCTGCGTCAGTTGGGCAGAGAGCAACGATTGCTGGGCGGTAAGTACCTCCAGATAAGTGGAGTTACCATGTTTCATCAACAATTGCGTGCTTCGGACTGCGGTTTCCAATGAAGTGATTTGTCCGTCGCGCAACTCTGTTTTACCGCGGGCCACCTGCACTTGGGTAAGGGCATTATTCACTTCACTTCCAGCATTCAGCAGCGCCTGCTGGAAAGAAAGTTTAGCTTCTTCCTGTTGGGCTTTGGCTATTTTCAACTGTGCCATGTTTAATCCTTTATTAAATAAAGGTTGTGTCAGTGAACCAACTGCGGAGAGTAACAGCTTGCCCGGATTGATAATCATGCTTCCGGCAGAGTTTGTCCAACCTGCCGTACCTCCCAAAGTGATGGAAGGGTAAAAGGCCGAACGTGCCGCATTTGTACTATAAAAGGCCTGTGCCAACGAGAGTTCCGCACTCTTCACGTCGGGACGACGGGAGAGCAACTGCAACGGAACACCAACGGTAAGTTCTTCCGGGAAACTTTGTCCCTGTAACTTTCCACGTTCGATGGCGTCGGGCACATCACCCAGTAAAATAGAAAGTGAATTCTCCACTTCACGGATTTGCTGTTTAAGGTCGAGCAAAGAGGCTTCTACCATATAACAGTTTGCTTCGGTCTGGGCTACTCCGGCCTCATCCGTCATACCTGCTGCTTTCATGGCACGCATTGTCTTCACGCTCTCACGCCACTTGGCGGCAGTTTCGGCAGAGACGTTGTATTGTGCATCGAGCATTAATAAGGTATAATACATATTTGCCACATTGGCTATCAACGAAGTAGTGACAGCTTGTTCGTACTCCAGGCTCTGAAGATACAAAGCTTTTGCACGGCGTTTCGCATTGGTCAGTTTACCGAAAATATCAATTTCCCAACTGGCGGACGCTATGCCGCTATACGTCCAAGAACCTTTTGATTTATCAAAGCTACTGACACCTCCCTGCGGAGTCAGCATAAAAGAAGGCAGATAGGCCAGACGGGCGGATGACAGAGTAGCTTCCGCTTCTTTGATACGCCACTGAGCGGACTGCAAGTCGGTATTGCCTTGCAGTGCATGCTCAATGAGAGATTGTAGTTGCGGGTCGGTAAACAACTCGCGCCAGGAGAGAGAGGCGATAGAGGTGGTGTCTTCCACCTCTATATCCTGCCCGTAAAGTCCGTCGGTCTTGACTTCGGGACGTTCATATTTAGTATAGATGCCGCAACTACTCAACAGCAAGGCTGCGACAGCTAAAGTGATGATTTGTTTCTTCATTATTTATATTGTTTATTTCATTAGAAAATGATGAATTAGCACAACCGGAGTATCTCAATTCCCCTCCTCCCGGGAGGAGGAGAATGAAAATACTCCTGTATCCAGTGCCAACCTATCATTTATGTGATTCTTCTATTTCTTTCTTACTCACTTCCATCTCCTCCTCAATCTGCCAGTCTTTGGTCGGCATGGACTGAGCCGGACGAAGACGTTCCTGCAACCACTGGAAGGTGACAAACAAAGCCGGAACGATGAAAAGCAATGCCAATGTACCGATGGTCATACCACCTACTACACCCGTACCCAACGAACGGTTACCGTTAGCACCTACTCCCGTAGCTACCACCAGCGGGAACAGACCGAAGATCATGGTGAGTGCCGTCATCAGGATAGGACGAAGACGTGCTTTGGCTGCGCTGACTGCGGAAGCAATCAATCCCATGCCCGCTTTTCGGCGCTCGGCAGCATATTCCGTCAACAGAATGGCTGTCTTGGCAAGCAAACCGATCAACATAATCAAACCTGTTTGCAGATAAATGTTATTCTCCAATCCTGCTATCTTGGCAAACAAGAACGTACCCATCAAACCTACCGGAACCGCAAGAATAACTGCAAACGGAACGATGAAGCTTTCATAAAGTGCACTCAGGATAAGATAGATCATCAGAATACAGATACCGAAGATAATTACCGTCGTACCACTCTGCTGGTTCTCCTCACGTGTGATACCACCGAAGTCATAACCATAACCTTTCGGCAGGCTGATTTCTGCTGTCTCTTTCACGGCACGGATGGCATCACCCGTACTATATCCCTCGGCAGGCATGGCATTCACGGATATGGAATTATACATATTGAAGCGACTCAATGTCTCGGCACCATAACTGCGGGTCAGCGTAACGAACTGGCTCAGCGGAGCCATCTCACCGTTTGCCATCCGCACAAAGGTGTTGTGCAATGAAGACTCATCCATGCGGTATTCCGGACCGGACTGTATCATAACCCTATATACCTTTGAGAAACGGTTGAAGTTGGATACATACTGTCCGCCATAGTAGCCCGAAAGTGTAGAGAGCACTGCATCCGGAGTAATGCCGGCACGCTTACATTTGGCAGCATCTACCTCGACAGTCCATTGCGGATAGCGCACATCGAAAGTAGAATAAGCCATGGAGATTTCGGGACGCTGATTCAAAGCACCCAGGTATTGCTGGGTAGTCTGGAAGAAGGTATTCACATCCGTACCCAACTTATCCTGTACATTCAGGTCGAGCGCATTACCCATACCATAACCCGGAATCATACCCGGAGCAATTGCAAAGATCGTAGCATCCTTGATATCTGCCGTGCGGGCATAAATCTGTCCGATGACAGCCTGCACCTGATCTTCTTTCTTCGTACGTTCATCCCAGGGTTTCAGTTTCATAACAATCATACCGAATGTATTTCCCTGTCCGGAAAGCAATCCGTAACCGGCTACTTTCTGAATATGCAACTTTTGCGGAATAGCTTCCAAGCGCTCTTCTATACGAAGCATAACATCATCCGTAGTCTTCAGTGAGCTACCCGGAGCCGTACTTACGTTGACGAACAATACACCCTGGTCTTCATCAGGCACCAAACTGGTTTTCGTTGAATTCATCAGGAGTACTAACAATACTACTGAACAAGCCAGCAATGACCATGACAACCAACGACGCTTAATAAAAAATAGTACCGCATTCTTATACTTATTCACCACCACATCGAAAGCCGCATTGAACGAATTACGGAAACGGGCGGCAAAATTATTTTTCTGCGTACCATCTTCATTAATATAAGGTCTCAGCAACAAGGCGCAAAGGGCCGGACTCAGTGTCAAAGCGTTAATAGCTGAAATACCTACGGCAACTGCCATTGTCAAACCGAACTGCGTATAGAACGTACCGGACGTACCACTCATAAACGATACAGGAATAAATACCGCCATAAATACCAGTGAAGAGGTGATAACCGCATTACTGATACCCTTCATAGCGTCGATACTTGCCATATAAGGAGACTTATACCCGACATCGAACCTCGACTGTACTGCCTCGACGACGACTATGGCGTCGTCCACTACCGTACCGATCACAAGTACCAATGCAAACAGGGTAATCAGGTTGATACTGAATCCGGCAACGGACATAAAAGCGAAGGTACCTATCAGTGACACGATGATACCTACCAACGGAATCAATGTGGAGCGGATATCCTGCAAGAATACATATACCACCAAGATTACAAGAAGGATAGCTTCGATCAAAGTCTTTACTACCTCATGGATAGAAGCGAACAGGAAGTCATTGGAACTCATCATCTGTGTCAGTTCCACACCTTTCGGCAGGTCTTTGCGCACTTCGTCCAGCAGGTTATCAATGTTCTGGTTTACTTCCGTAGCATTGGAACCGGCCGTCTGGAACACCATACAGGAAACACCATTGTGACCGTCCATACCGCCTTTGTAGGCGTAGCTGTCCTTACCCAATTCCACATCTGCAATGTCTTTCAACTTCAGCACTTCACCGTCTTCCGTAGAACGGATTACGATTTCACCAAATTCCTCCGGTGTAATCAGACGACCTTTATACTTCATGGTATATTGATAAGTTTCGTCCGAATTTTCACCGAACGAACCGGTAGCCGATTCAATATTCTGCTCGGCAAGTGCTGCCGTCACGTCAGACGGAATCAGTTTGTACTGTGCCATCACATCAGGCTTCATCCAGACACGCATACTGTAGTCACCACCCATAATCATCATATCGCCCACACCTGCAATACGCAGCAACTGCGGTTTCAAGTTGATACTCATATAGTTGGCAAGGAAGTTTTCATCATACGAATTATCGGGACTATGCAATGAAAACATCTGTAAGATACTGGTCTGGCGTTTCATAGTAGTCACACCTACTTGGGTAACTTCTCCCGGAAGCTGTCCGGTAGCTCTGGATACGCGGTTCTGCACATTAACAGCAGCCATATCCGGGTCGGTTCCTTGTTTGAAATAGACGGTAATGGATACCGAACCGGCATTGGTAGCAGTAGACGTCATATAAGTCATGTCTTCTACACCGTTAATAGCTTCTTCCAACGGAGCGATAACACTCTTCTGCAAAGTTTCCGCACTGGCACCGTAGTACGTGGTGCTTACCATAACGGTAGGCGGAGCAATATCGGGATATTGTTCGACAGGCAGGGTAAACAACCCGATGATACCCAGAATGACAATCGTTATAGAAATGACCGCCGAAAATACCGGGCGTTCAATAAATGTTCTCAGATTCATGGATTAATCCTCCTTTGTTTGTTGATTAGCGGTTTCTTGTGTTGCAGAGGATGCTGACTTAGCTTGAATAGGTGTACCTTCGCGCAATAATCCTACGCCTTCAGCCACAATTACATCACCCACATTCAAACCCTTGTCTACGATATACTCTTTTCCACCATTCACACGGGTCACCTCCACTGGGGCAGACTGTGCTTTACCATCTACTACTTTAAATACGAACACTTTATCCTGCACTTCATAAGTAGCCGCTTGCGGAACAACGATACAGTTCCGTTTTTGAACAGGAACCACTACATTGCCGGCTCCCCCACTCTGTAACAATCCTTCTTTATTCGGGAATACGGCACGCAGACTGACAGTTCCGGTAGAAGTATCGATCACCCCACTGATTGTTTCAATCTTACCTTGCGAAGGATAGGTGGATTTATCATTCAAAATCAGTTCAATAGCAGGCATTTCCTCCAATGCTTTACTCCTGGAACCGTAGCGGCGCGTCATATCCAGCAACTGGTTTTCTGTCATCGAGAAGTAAACGTACATATCGGAATTATCAGAAACCGTAGTCAACGGTTTAGGCAGGCTGGCACTAACCAAAGCGCCCACACGATAGGGCAGAGTGCCTACAACACCGTCGGCAGGACTTTTCACTTCCGTATAAGAAAGGTTATTGGCGGCACTTACACGTTGCGCTTCCGTCTGTGCCAATTGTGCTTTCGCCGTCAGCAGGTTATTATAAGATGTCTGCAAGTCGAACTCGGAAATCACGTTCTGGGCAAACAATTCTTTTTTACTGTCATACGTCAGTTGAGCCGTAGCTACACTTGCACGCGCCGCTTCCACATTGGCTTCCGCAGTCTGCAAAGCCGCACGGTAAGGTACTTGGTCAATAATAAACAAGACTTGTCCTTTGCGGACCGCCTGACCTTCTTCCACACAGAGTTTAGTCAGGAAACCTGATACCTGCGGGTAAATGTCAATGTCTTGTCTTCCCCGGATACTCGCTGAATAGGTCGTTTGCAATTCCTTGTCGGATGTCGTGATTCTCATCACCTCATACTCAGAACTGGTCTGCACGGTAGGAGCCTGTCCGCATGCTACCAATGTTACTCCACAAATGAATGTCATCATTTGTCTAATCAATCTCTTCTTTGTTGTCATACTACAATCTTTTTAAAAACATCTTTTGTTATGTCGGCGGCAAAGGTATGCCGTTTTTGAACAACAACTTGTTTCATTTGTCGCACTCCTTTGTTCATTTTCGGAACGCTTTGCTTAACATTCCAAAAAGAACTTCTACCTTTGTCCCAGCAAAACTTTAAAAAGATAAAGTATGAATCCATTATTAACTACGAAAGCAGAAACCTTCAGATCCGGGACCGATAATCTGGAGTTTTACCACAACCGACTCATCAAATTAACGAATGGAGTCCTTTTATTCTGTTCCGGCGGAGAAGCGGAAATCACCATAGATCTGGAGAAGCATCACATTATACCGAATACGAACATTATGTTATTGCCCGGCTCTATTCTTTCGCTCAGATCGGCCAGCCCGGACTTCCAGATACACTATTTCGCTTATTCGGGCGAGATGATGAAGGTTGCCTGCTTCCGACTGGACCCGGCATTCATGCATTTCATGAAAGAGAATTCCTGTTATACACATACCAGACTCGAAACCATACGCCCCATCCTGAGAATGATAGAGGCAAGCACCGCCATCTATGCCGACAAGGAAAACCAGTTTCGCGAAAGCATTGCCCAGAACCTACTTCAGATATTCTTCCTGGATACTTATGATAAGGTACAGAGATATTTCACGAAGGAACAACTGGAGGGAGGCAACCGGAAAGGACAGCTGTTCAAAAAGTTCATCCATCTGGTACATACCAATTGTACCATGCAACGGGATGTAGCCTTTTATGCCGAGCAACTTTGTATTTCTACACGCTACCTTTCCGCTATTACTAAAGAGGTAGGCCAGATTTCCGCTAAAGAAATCATCGATGAGTTTCTCACACTGGAAATCAAAGTCGCCCTACAATCCACCAACCTCTCACTAAAAGAGATAGCCGACCGGTATAATTTTCCCGACCAGTCGTTCTTCGGACGGTACTTCAAGAAGCATACGGGAATGTCACCGAAAGAATACAGAGCAAAAAGAATATAATAGATAGAAAACAATTGTATTGACGCAAATCAACAATAAATAAACGCATACTGACGCATATCAACAAAAACAAACGGTTTACATTTGCAGTGAACAATTAAAAAGCGAACCGCAAATTTAATACCGTATGCTGAAAGTACTGCTATTATCCGATTTTACCAGCGCGTACAGCCGCCTTTTATTAAAAGGTTTCCTGCGATATTCCATGGAAGTGGGCAACTGGCGCTTTTATCGAATTCCATTGAGCCGTGAAGACTTCAATGACGAAAAAGCAATCGAAACAGTCATTGATATTGCTCAGCGCTGGGGAGCGGATGCCATCATGGGACAGCTGTCCGAAGTAAATACCGAACGGCTGCGCTCCATAGGCATCCCCGTCATCTTGCAAAACTACACCAATCGTGTGGACGGCATATCCAATATTACCGGTGATTACTACGGCACCGGCGAAATGGCCGCCAACTACTTCTTGCGGAAAGGTTACACTAATTTTGCTTTCTACGGCACCAGTGATACAATCTGGTCACGCGAACGTGAAGAGGGTTTCTGTACCCGCCTCGCCGAAGTAGGGCAGCATGCCTATATCTATAATGAAGAGAGCAACATCCGCTATGGCTCCACTTCCGACCAGCAGACCCTCCAAGCCTGGTTACAGCAACTCCCCCATCCCACAGCCTTGTTTGCCTGCGACGACGTATTCGCCTTACGCATAACCGAAGTCTGCGGTATCAGCAACATTCAAGTCCCCCAGGATCTGGCTGTTTCGGGAGTGGATAATGACGAAATACTCTGCAATATGTCCGACCCTCCCCTTTCTTCCATCGTGCTGGATGTAAAGAACGGCGGATATCAGGCAGCCAAACTGCTGCACAGCATTGTGAAGGATAAGCAACTGCCACAATTCAATATCGTTATCAATCCCATCCGCATTGAACGCAGAAAGTCAACAGAAGGATACTCGGTAAGTGACAAACTGGTCCTTGGTGCCCTGAAACTTATTGAGACGGAGAACAACGGCCTTATCAGCATCACAGAAATACTGAACCGCCTTTGTGTTTCACGCCGTGTACTGGAAAAACATTTCCGTAAGGAAGTCGGCATTTCCATTTACCAATATATACTGGATTACCGCACTTCCTGTTTCGCCGAGAAACTGTTAACCTCAGACCTGCCCATCATGGATATAGCCTTTGAACTGGGTTATGAAGATTACATCAATCTTACCAAATCCTTTAAACGAATCTATCAGATGACTCCAACCCAATATAGGAATTACTATAAGTACGGGAAAACAACCACTATTATTAACCCTAATAACCAATGAGAAACAGTGAGAAATTTTATTCTTTTACCTAACTCGTCAGGAAAGAACACTTCAATGCGAAGTATCTTCCTCATTGTATGTATGTGCTGTAGCTTGATTACTCTGGCTCAAAGCAATTTCAAGGTATCCGGTATCGTTATCGGAGTAGACAAAGAACCCATTATCGGGGCTACCATTCAAGACAAAAGCAACCAGACAGGTGTCATTACCGATGTAGAAGGACGCTTTACCATCAATGCTTCTTCGCGCAACGCCGTGTTACGCGTCGGCTATATCGGAATGAAATCAGAAGAAATCAAAGTAGAAGGACGTTCCCAAATCACCATCATCCTTCAGGAAGAAGCCGTGAAGATAGACGAAGTGGTAGTGACCGCCCTCGGCATCAAGCGTGAAGCCAAAGCTTTAGGTTACGCTGTATCTTCCGTAAACAATGACGCACTGACAGCCGGTAACGAGCAGAATGTAATGTCTGCCATCTCGGGTAAAGTAGCCGGTGTGGATATCTCTTCCACAACAGCAGGCCCTTCCGGTTCCACACGCGTCATTATCCGCGGTAATTCCCAGCTGACAGGTTCCAACCAGCCCCTATATGTCATCGACGGCATGCCGGTGGACAATACGGAACTGGAAGGTGCAGGCAAATGGGGTGGTTACGACTATGGTGACGTATTGTCCTCCCTCAACCCGGATGATATTGAAAACATTTCTATCCTGAAAGGCCCGTCCGCTTCCGCACTTTATGGCTCCAGAGCTTCCAACGGTGTTGTCCTCATCACCACTAAGTCCGCCCAGAAGAAAAAGGGTATAGGTGTGGAGTTCTCATCCAACCTGAGCATTGTTAAATTACTGACCGGCTTCGACGATTACCAGCGCGTCTACGGTCAGGGCCGCGACGGGCGTCCCTCGATGTCCGGTCAGTCGGCATCGACTACTTCGCAAGTAGCTTGGGGTGGAAAGTTAGACCCCAACATGGATGTACATATCTATAATGATGAGATACGGAAGTATGGTAATGTGAACAACAACATCCTGAGTTTCTTCGATACCGGTATCACTACCACCAATGCCGTTGCCTTCAGCAAGACCAATGACTTGTCGGCTTTCCGTGTATCCGTATCTGATATGCGCAACTGGGATATCGTGCCCGAATCGGAACTGAGCCGTACCAGTGTCTCTTTTAAAGGAAACACCCAGCTTTCCAAACGCCTGACCGTAGAAGCACAGGCCACTTACAGTTACGAATCCGTGCAGAACCGCCCCGCCTTGTCCGACAGTCCGAGTAATCTTGGTAATGCCCTGATAGGTATCGCGCCGAGTTTTGACCAGAAATGGTTATCCAGTAACTACAAGGACGAAACCGGACGTTACAATGACTGGAACGGTGACAAATACCGCATCAACCCCTACTGGGTAATCAATGAAATGAGCAATAAGTCCAAACGCGACCGCCTCATCGGACAGGGACGCCTCTACTATGCATTCACCGATTATCTGAAAGCCAGCTTCAAAGCCGGTCTGGACTCCTACACCTTCCGCTTCACCGATTTCACTCCGATGTATACCCCCGGATTTACCGATGGAATGATGAAGGAAATGACCAACAACGTGATGCAGTACAACTTCGAGATGATGCTTCGTTTCCAAAAGCGTTTCGGTGATTTCGATGTATCGGCTTTCGTCGGCGGCAATGTGATGCGCTATGAGTACGAATCTATGATCCAGACCGGACAAACGCAGGTAATCCCCGGTTTACAGGACATCACCAACTATTCCAGCATAGAAACCGAGCATGCCTTGGTGCGTAAAGCCGTGCGCTCCCTGTTCGGACAGGTCAGCCTGGGCTACAAAGAGTTTGCATACCTCGATGCAACGTTCCGTAATGACGTGTCGTCCACTCTAAGCCCCAAGAACCGTTCTTATTTCTATCCTTCGGTTTCGGGAAGCTTGATATTCTCCAACCTCTTTGAGCACAAAGAATGGTTCACCTTCGGTAAGTTGCGTGCTTCATGGGCTAAAGTAGGTGGTGACACAAGCCCCTATCAGCTTCAATTGGAATACGGTCTGAAACCTTATACCAATAAAGGAACTTCTCTGGGTTACATCACTTCCGGTTCCGTGCCTAATGCCAACCTGAAACCGACCTCGACTTACTCTTTCGAAGTAGGTATGGATGTGCGTTTCCTGGATAACCGTCTGGGACTGGACTTTACTTACTACCAACAGATAACCAAAGACCAGATCCTGTCATTGCCGGTTTCACAATCTACCGGATACAGCCGTGCCATGATCAATGCCGGTGAGATTTCCAACAAAGGTATCGAAGCTTCTCTGTCACTCGTACCGGTGAAAACCAAAAACTTCACCTGGGATGCCAATATCAACTTCGCCAAGAACTATAATGAAGTAGTGAAACTGCACGAAGACGTGAAAGACTTTGAACTGGCAGCCGCCCGCTGGGCCAACGCCTTCATCTACGCAAGCGAAGGACAACCTTACGGTGTCATCGTAGGTAAGAAACTGAACCGTACAGAAGCCGGCGAAGTGATTTATGAAAACGGTCTGCCTACTTTCGACGATAAAGTATCCGTATTAGGAAACGGCAACTACGACTTCACTTTAGGTTTCCGCAATGCTTTCTCTTACAAAAACTTATCAATGAGTGTACTGGTAGATATGAAATTCGGTGCGGACGTTTATTCCATGAGTAAGATGCAGTCGCACGTAAACGGTACTTCCAAAGAAACCCTGGAAGGACGCGAAGGCTGGTACGCCTCCGAGCAAGCCCGCCTGTCGGCCAACGTGGATGCCAAAGACTGGACACCGACCGGAGGTTATGTAGGTAAGGGAGTAAAAGCCGTAACCGATGCCGACGGTAACGTAAGCTATGTGCCCAACGATGTGTACGTAGATCCCGCCAAATACTGGCAAGCCTTGCAGAACTCTTCCCCCGAACCGTTCATCTGCGACAACTCTTTCGTGAAACTACGTGAAGTATCACTCTCTTACTCATGCCCCAAGAAGTGGTTCGTACATACTCCGATCGAGTCCGTCACCCTCTCGGCTTACGGTCGCAACCTGCTGCTGATCTATTCAAAAGTAGACAACATCGACCCTGAATCTTCTTACAACAACGGTAACGGACAGGGCTTCGAGTATGGCTCATTACCCTCACGCCGTACCTTCGGCTTCGGCATCAATGTCAAATTCTAAAACGCATATCAACATGAAAAATATAAAATGGAGTTCCTTATTTATCGGCCTCATCTGCCTGTGCAGCTGTGTAGACCTGACTGAACTGAACGAGAATCCAACCAAGGCAACCAGCATATCCCCGCATCTGCTGATTCCGACCATACAATTGACTCATTCACAATATATGCAGAACACCATCCGCTACTTTATCTACCCGGGTGCATTCGTCAACCACTGGATTGGCGGCTGGAGTATGCAGGAGTACGGCGGAAAAGCCAAAAAGAATATTGCCTACATGGAACGCCTCTGGGTAGCCTATTATCCCGATATCATTAAGAATGCCGTCGCACTGGTCAGCCAGACCACCGACAACCCGGAAGAAGTCAATCTGAATGCCATCGGACGCATCCTGAAAGTAGAGGCTTTCCTTAAACTGACGGATTATTACGGTGATATTCCGTACTTTGAAGCCGGAAAGATATACAATGAAAACATCGTGAAACCCCGATACGACAAACAGGAAGATATCTACATGGATTTCCTGAGCGAACTCCGCGCCGCCTCCGCCCAACTGGACGCATCGGCTATGGCTCCGCAGAACGACCTTTACTTCAATGGCGACATCGAGAAATGGAGACGGTTTGCCAATTCCTTATGGCTGCGCATCTCCATGCGCCTGCTGAAAGTCAACCCCACACTTGCCCAGCAAGAAGCCAAAGCGGCTTATGAGGCAGGAGTGATGACCTCTAACAGCGATATCTGTTATGTGGCGCACGAATCAAGCAGACTGGACGAAGGTCCGGGCAACGGATTTGCCAACCAGATGCTGGAAGATCCTACTTACAGTAACTACCGCATGACCAACGAATTGCTGGAAGCGCTGACTTCCACCAACGACCCGCGCACTCTCTACATCGGAGGCGCCTACTATACCGACAGCAAACGCACGGATATCACGTCCATTGTTTACGAAAAGACCGGTTCGTATCAAGGAGTGCCGGCACAAGATTTCATCTACAATGCCTGGGCACCGGCTCTTACCATCAATATCGATGGAAAAGATGTAAGTGTAGCACACCACTACCAGAAGATGCAACCCTCTAAACTGCTGACTGATCCGGCATCTCCTTATATGCACCTGACTTATGCCGAAACAGAATTCTACCTGGCTGAAGCCGCTGCCCGCCATTGGAATGTATCTTCCGAAAGTGCCAAGGAACACTATAAGAAAGGTCTGGTAGCCGCCATCAAGCAATGGAGCCTGTTTGGCGCCAATGTACCCGATGACGCCACACTGGAAGCCCTCGCCGAAGAACAGTCTTCACTGCTGGATGCAGGCGACACCGAGGCGCTGGAAGAGATCAACAAACAACTGTGGCTGCTCTATATCCTCGACCCGATTGAAGCCTGGTCTAACATACGGCGCAGCGGTATGCCGAGCAAGTACACCAAGTTCTACAACCTGGCTCCCACAGAAAACGAATCGGACGGCAAACGCCCCAACCGCATGATGTATCCGCTGGAAGAACAGATTAAGAACAAGGAAAATCTGGAAGAAGCACTCAGCCGCATGGGAGGAACAGACAGCTGGACCAGTCGTGTATGGTGGGATAAAGAATAAGTTTACACAATTAAAAAGAACGGATAAATTATGAAAACCAAGTATATTTTTCTAATATTGTGCTTCCTGGGCATCGCCATGGGAAGTTGTAAAGACGACTCGGCAAGCAACCCGACCTTTGCCGATGATGAACTCTATATCTATACCGACATGTTGGAAAGTGTATCAGCCATAGCAGGCACCCTCACGGAATTCCCTATCCTGGTTTCTCCGGCAGACGGCAGCGTGTCCGTCAAGTGGTTGCTGGACGGTGAAGTGATCGGAACCGCCCCTACACTGAGCTACACATTCACCCAGACCGGAAGTTTCAAGCTGCGCTTTGAAGCGGTACGAAACGGAACCACTAATTTCAGAGAATTCACTTTAGTAGTAACAGCACCTTAAAAACAGACGGATACCTATGAAATATCTGACTCTATGGGCACTTCTCTGCATCCTCTTCGGATGCGGAGGAACCTCCCAGGAAGAACCACCCAAGAAACCATCCAAGATTATCTTCGGATACCTGCAATATGAACAATTGCCCGAATACCAGATTCCCTGGGATCAACTGACTCACCTGAGCATCGCCTTCGGACGCGCCACAGAAGAAGGTGGCCTGGCTGATGCCGCCAACATCGAAAAGCTTTTGCCCATCTTCCGCGAAGGGCAAAAGAAAGGGGTGAAAGTTCTGTTATCCGCAGGTGGAGGCGGCAACAAAGCCATTATGGCGGGTGTACTGCTTAATGATACTTACCGCAACCGCTTCAAAAAGGAACTGTTGAAAGCTGTGGAAGACTGGGGATTCGACGGTCTTGACATCGACTACGAACACTGGGCTCGGTGCTATGTTTTCCTGCATCATCAATGCTTTCAGGAAACAGTCGCATGCCGT
>OGZC01000273.1_pt1 | contig 30712 bp, 20 predicted proteins | sample 1576751 | NCBI WGS metagenome assembly OGZC01 (sample SAMEA3541486, study PRJEB24748) | human gut metagenome | biome: human gut; feature: human-associated habitat; material: faeces | place: China | collected 2012
GCCCCTGGTTTCCTTTTACCGCGAATAAATAATCACCTCCCTGTTTTTGTATCTTCTCTGCAATATCTTTCTGGCAACCCATCGCATCAGTTGTGATGATTTTTCCTTTAATATCCAGCATGTTAAGAAGTTCTGGGATAGCTGTAATCTCATTAGATTTCTCATCCGTCTTGATCTGTCCGATGACCAGACTGTGCATTGTTGAGAACGCACTAATGACATGAATCGCTCCCCTGCGGCGACTCTTGTCATAAGAGTGCCGGAGCGTTTTTCCATCAATTGCAATGACGTCTTTATCATCTGAAGAATGGCAGTCACGCATCCAGTTAATAAAGCACTCATGAAATTTTGCAGGACTGATACAGGATACAACTCTGGCAATAGTATCGTGAACAGGAATACCATTTTCAAAATCACCATATTGCTTCAAGAAATCGAGATGTGTTTCCCCGAAATCCTCTATATCTTCCCAACTTTCTGCACCAGAAATAACTGCACAAATAGTCAACAATAGAATATCCGATAATTTATGTTCCACTTTCCAGGCTTGTCTGTAATCGGGGATAATAGAAATATGTTCCATCAATTTTTTAAGTTCCATTTTGTTCTCCTTAATTATGTAAGGAGTATTTGATCATGTATAAGCAATAAAAAACAGCTTCAGGTAATGAGGAATATCTCAATTTTTAAACATAAAATGTGAATTATTTAGTACAAAAAGTGTACTTCTGATGATCTTTCCCTGTATACATCCGGTCTGCGGGGCTGTGTGCCAGGCGGTCATCGTCGGTATCGCCGGTCACCTGGTGGCGCAGACGCATTCCCGGAAAGGCGTCATAAAAGAAGCGGCAGCTCAGGGCATCACGGTCGAACAGCACCAGGTAATCATCGCGGCGGCGCAGGATGTACTGGGCGTGATACGGGTTACTGGTTTCGATATTGGCTAACATCCGCTGTTTTATTAATGCGATATCTAAAATCAGGATGGAAATAGTGATGTATATCACTATTTCCATGATCTTGCCTTGCGTTCATCTAGGCAGGAATATCCCTGTTAGCAGCCTCTGTGCGATGTACGCCAGCGGTCTGTAAAGAAACCGATTACCTTATAACAAAACCTCTAACGTAGTTTATAATACATCAGGAATATTAATAAAACCTTCTGGGTCAGATATCTCAATAAATATCATATCAGGCTCAAAAGTTTCAGGGACTTTTAATTTCGCTGAAATTAACCAACCTTGCTTAGAACCAATACTAATAGATTTATAGCTGTAATTGGCATGTAGACTATTTTTAATATAAGGAATTTCCCTTAACTCTAACTCACGCCGAGCCAAGTCAAGAGCCATTTCGATAGTTATTTTGTTATGTTTTATCAATTTATTAGTCCCATCATGAATTTTTCTCTCAATCCCTCAACATATTTTATGGCATGAGCTATTTCCGCTTCATTGAATAAATTTTTACTTTTTAATATTTCATTTAGAACGTGTTCCTCCCTAGATAAACGTCCTAGTGCTTCGTATGCTTCTCGTCCAATTTTCGCAAATTGCTTAGCATGAATCACTTCATGATACACCTCATATAAGGTAGCATTTTTCCTAAGATAAATATTGCGAAGGCCATAATCAAAAGCTGCCCTAGCATTTGGTGGCAAATATTTATCTGCTTTCCTTATTACTTTAATTCCTAGCTTCTCCATTTCTTTAGCAATATTGTTTATTTGACTACGTGATAAACGAACCCCATCCAGGAAACCCGTATGCCCACTAACACGACGACCATCGCCAATATAGTCCATCAAACTGCTGATTTTAGAACTTGCAGCCAATCCCAGCGGATCAACCCACCCACAAGGATTCGGCACATACCGGTAAGTCTGCTCCCCGCCCAGCAACCCCAGCGGATCACTCACCAGGTACATTCCGGTTTCCGGCTCGTAATACCGGAACCGGTTATAGCACAGCCCTGATTCCGCATCCTGCCACTGTCCCGCATACAGCAGGCCGGGGTCGGCTTCCGGGTCCAGTTCCCCGCGCGGGTCCGGGTAGCCGGTGTCTGCGGGCAGGCTGAGTGCCAGCCCCCACAGGCTGGTCTGTCCCGGTCGCCAGACGGTTTTACCTTCACTGTTAAAGAGCATCAGCGGACGGCCCGTCAGGTCGCTCACCGCATGATTCGTCCGCGTCACCCACTGCGGGGCCACGGACGGATGCGGCTGCCGTACCCGGCTGAACTGCTGGCTTATCAGCTCAAAGCTGTTAAACACCAGGTGCCGTACGCTGTACAGTTTATCATCGCGGTATTCCCGGATTTCCGCAATACTGTCGCCGTCCCACAGGTACGTAAAACGGATTTTCTTCCGGTCGCAGCGTTTCTCTGTTCGTCTGCCGCTGGCGTCGTGGCGGTATTCCCACAGCTCCCCCTGTGCGCTGCAATACCCGGTCAGCTGGTCCCGGCTGTCCCACCGGAACCGCTCTGTTTCCGGGCGGTAGCCGTCACGGTGTTTTGTCCGGCTGACCATCCGGCCTGCGGCGTCATAGTCATACTGCGTGTTTCCGGCCTGTTTCAGCCGGTGGCCTCCGGCATACCGCTCAGTCTCTTCACTTATCCGGTGCCTGCCCGCAGACTGCGCCTTCAGGTAGCCACAACTGTCATAGCCATAGGACTCGTCGCCTTCGCCATAGCCCAGCCCGGTGCCTGAGGCTGTCACCGCCGTGACCTGGCCGTTCCGGTCCAGCCGGTACTCCCGCCGTGTTTCCCGTCCGTAATCTTCCCGGCTGGTGACGCCTGACACGTTACCCGCGCTGTCGTAACGGTACTCCCGTACCAGTGACGGAACCAGCCCGCCCCATGTGGCTTCTGCCGGAAAAAATCCGGCGCGCTGACTGACAGGCTGACCGGCTGCATTCCAGCCCTGTTCACAGGCAAAACCCCGGTTACTGTGCCGGAGCACTTCACGTCCCGCCTCATCACGGCTGAACGTCAGCGTCTCATCCCCCGGCAGGATAACCTCCGTCAGTTCTCCGGCGGCGTTGTAACGGTAGGTGGTTTTCAGCAGGGATTCACCGGGGTGTCTGTCGCGTTCATCTTCCGGTGGCAGGATACAGCGGATGACGGTGTGTTCGTCGGGGTAGTGGTATTCAATGGCCCGTCGGCCCTGAGTGGTGACATTCACCCGCCCGCGTTCGTCGTAGCCGGTGCGCTGTGATGTGCCGTCCGGGCTGAAGATACCCGTCAGCCTGCCGGATTTGTCATACGCATACTGCGTTTTCCCTTCCGGGGTGATGACTTCTGCCAGGCGGCCTGCGGCGTCCCGGCTGTAGAGGATGGTTTCCTCCAGGCCGTTAACCCTGGCGGTACAGAGGCCATCGGCGTCATAGCGGTAACGCCAGACCACGCCGCCCCAGTCACGCTCTTCCGTCACCCGGCCGCAGTTATCCAGAACATAAAGGTATGATTCGCCCTGCGGGTTAATGACTTCTGTCAGTTGCAGCGTGTCTTTATCGTAGCGGTACTGCCAGCGGTGGCCTTCACCGTCCGTTCGCGCCACCGGCAAATCGAACGGGCCGTACTCCATTGTCCAGACAACACCGTTACCGTCCGTGTACGCCAGCAGGTTGCCGTGGCGGTCATAGCGAAATCCTTCCGCGCCGGTTCCAGCACGTTCAATGCCGCTCAGTTTATGGTGCTGCTGCCACTGCAACCGCACTGACTGACCGCCGGGGCCGCGCATCTTCACCGGCAGGTCGTGACCGCTGTATTCGGTGTGGTGTTCACGGCCCATCACGTCGGTGAGTGTTTCCGGCCGGTTGTGGTGGTCGTACTCTATGCCCAGACGCCGTTCATCCTGGCGGAATATCCCCGACAGCAGCCCCTGAGCGGTGTATGCCAGCCGGGTCTCTTCGCCCTGTGGCGACACCTGACTTACCGGCAGGCCGCGTTCATCACACTGCTGTGTCCACGTCTGCCCGGCAGGGTCGGTGATGTTGCTGAGCAGGCCGCGCTCATCATAGCGGTACAGCCACTCCGCGCCGTCTGCCGCCGTGTAACGGCTTAACTGACCGTGTGCGGCGTTGTATTCAAACTTCTCCACCCGCCCGGCAGGGGAGTGACGGGCCAGCAGGTGATGGAATTCATCCCATTCATACGTGGTGGTACTGCCGTCCGGCGCTTCTTCCCGCAGAATATTGCCGTCAGGATCATAGTAATAACGGTGAGTGCCCTTGCCGTCCGTCACGGTGGTGCAGCCGTCACCATAGTCCAGCGTGGCGTTGTAATAGCCCTCCGCCCCGGTGACGGTCACGCACCGGCCCTGTTCATCGTAGGTGAAACGGCTCCACGTCTGGTCGTTATCGGACCAGCGGATGATCCGGTCCGCAGCGTCGTACTCATAAAACAGGTGGTAGTCCAGCCGCGCATCCGCTTCTGTCAGCCGCCCCCGCGCATCCTGTTCGTAGGTCGCCAGCGTCTGTATGCCGTTATCCGTGCGGTGAATGGCTTTCAGGTAGCCGCTGGCGTGGTACGTCAGTTTAAGCCGGATCCCGTCGGTGTGACTGACACCCGTGATCCGGTACTGGCTGTCGCGCTCAAACGTGATGCGGTTGCTGGCGGTGTCGCTCATCCCGCCCAGCATGTACATCCGGTCTGCGGGGCTGTGTGCCAGGCGGTCATCGCTGGTATCGTCAGTCACCGGGTGGCGCAGACGCATTCCCGGAAAGGCGTCATAAAAGAAGCGGCTGCTCAGTGCATCCCTGTCGAACAGCTCCAGATAATCATCACGGCGGCGCAGAATGTACTGGGCGTGATACGGGTTAACCGCCGTATCACTTTCACCGTCGAAGGCGAAGTTCAGCGTGGCTCCCAGGCTGATGATATCCACCCGGTTTCCCTGTTCACGCACCCAGGCGTATTCGCTCCAGGAGTCACTCCAGCCCACGCCCGTCAGGCCATGCAGTGGCAGTACCGAACTGTGGAAACGGGTGAAGGAGAGGGGGAGGGTCTGGCCCAGGGTGAAGTCGGTACGTTCGTCGCAGTACGCGCCGGTTACCGGATCGACAGGATCTGTTACCCATCTGATGACTTTATTGGCAATACTTTTTAACGACTTACCTGTTTTCCCCAGCAACGCGCCGAGCTTTGCGCCCAGCAGCTTCCCGCTTTTCCCCAGCAGGTTTCCCAGTTTGCCCAGTTTCGCCAGATTCCCCAGTTTTCCCAGCAGTCCTGCTGGCGGCAGAAGATAGCTGGCTATCGTTATTCCTCCCAGGATCATTCTCTGCCATGGCGGGAACTCCGGCTGGATATCCAGATAGGTGACCTGCTCACCCCCAATAAAGACGTCCGGCGAACCTCCCACGATCGCCGCACTGCACTCCAGTTTGTCCCCTTTGCGTGCGGCAGGCTGATTGTTGATAAAGACGTTGCTGCTGCCCTGGGCTATCCTCGGTGGTTTGTTCTCCTTGTCGCAGAGCGCCGTGTCCTCACCGGCTTCCGGGAAATCCACCTCTTTTTTGATTTCGCCACGCCCGCCCACCATGGTGGCAAACTCCATTAATACCGGACCGGCGGGAAACAGAAGCGATGCGCCGGCGCTGACGCGATCCATAAAACCGGCATTGCTGTCCGTCAGGGTGATAACAGCGTTCCCCCAGGCCTTCGCCAGTGGTACTGCTTTTTCCGCTGCCGATTCAAGCAGGTCAGTGGCAATATCACCCCATGAGGGTTCCCCCTGTGGGACTTCAGGTATTGCTCCAGGTGGGGGAGGAGGGGGAAGGGTGACCGCTGCACGTGCGGCCAGCTCGCCGTTAATTTTTACGTTTTCAGAACCGGTATTGATGGCGCCGTCCGTGTCACAAAAGCTGTTTATCCATGATTCAAGCTGGTTCTGTTTCTCCTCCACATAATCACTCGCCTTATAGCTGGCATACATCAGCGCAGGCACCAGAACCAGCGCATAAGGGCCGGTGGCACAGGCGGCCATAATCAGGCAACCTTCTGCGATGGTCACTATCGCCCCCAGCACGGCCCCTGCCAGCGCCCCCAAAAAACTCTTGTGCTGAATTTCATCGCCCAGCCTGGCGGCGGGGGGGCCGGACTTTTTTGATGCCAACATCTGTGCAATGGCTTTGTCGTTGGCTGCCCGTTTCATCTGGCTGGCGACCATCGCCTGCTGTGACAGCATTCGCATTGCCAGCGTACCGCCTGCGGTCGCTCCCTGTGGCCCGCCTGGTCCTTCACTCATGTGTTATCCCTCGTTTATGTCAGCGCGGCTGGTCCTTTTGGATGTCATTCTCCGGTGGCAACGGGGTGAAGCTCTTTATCACCTCCAGCAGCATCGTCTTTTGACTGTTCTTCAGGGATAAGGAGGTGCTGAAAGTGAAGGTCAGCAGCGTATCTCCACGCCGCTGGAATACGGCTATCTGGCTAATCCGCCCCTGATTCCCCTCATCTTCCGGACCGTTCCAGGAATAATCCAGCAGCCAGGCCGGGGCCTCTGCCAGAGTGATTTCCCGGCAGGCATGTTCGGTGTACCCATCAAGTTTGCCCTGGTACAGCGCCAGCGTTTCCTGGTACAGCTCTGGTGTCAGGGTTCCCTGTGGAACGGCTTCGCGGGTAATGACCAGGTTGATGCCACTGTTATCTGTGGACACCAGGACCTGCATTGACTGATCCTGCCATTGAGACGGCAGTTGAATGTGGCCTTCATTAAAAGTGAACTGCATAAAATACTCCCTGATAATCTGAGTGAATCAGTTGATGAAAACAGAACCGCCCACGATGGTGATGCCATCCTTCGACAGCCTGATTACCGTCGATTCCCCGACCTGTAGCTGAATGCCATCCGGCGTCAGCGCAATTTTGCTTTCCTCCACGGCCAGCAAAATTTCCTTAATCGCCGTATAAGCCTGTATACCGTCGCCTTCGCCACCATTGTTTACAGCGTCAACATGCACCGAACCGGCAATCGTGCCTCTGTCCTGAAAGACATCCTCAGATAAAGACCCTTTCAGTACTCCGGTGATCTTGTGGCCTTTTTCCACCGTAAGAAGGCGGTTACCTTCCTGGATCGTGACCGTCTGGTCATTTTTTACGGTTTCGCGGTGATCGTGTTTTACGGTGGTGGTACGGTCGTTGAGCACTTCGGTATCCATGTTCTTCTGCGCGTGGATGTAGACCTGTTCTCTCCCTGTCGCATCATCAAACTTCAGCTCATTAAATCCGCTGCCCATGTACGTTTTGGAGCGGATGGTCATCTGCGTCTTTGTTCCCGGCAGGCTGCCGGGGGTGCGGTTTTCCTGGTGGTAGGTGCGCCCCATAATGATCGGCTGGTCCGGATCGCCGTTGAGGAAGTCTACAATCACCTCCTGACCCACACGCGGTATCGCCAGGTGGCCAAAACCGGTGCCTGCCCACGCCTGTGCCACACGGATCCAGCACGAACTGTCTTGGTCTGCCGGGTTATAACGGTCCCAGTTGAACTTCACCCGCACGTGACCATGTTCGTCGCAGAAGATTTCCTCGCCTGCCGGTCCTGTCACGACAGCGCTCTGCGGGCCGTCGACCAGCGGTTTCAGCAACGGCTGTGGTCGCCATGTTCTGTCTGCCGGGATCACCGCAAAATGGTTCTCCAGCGCCGTCCCCGCTCCCTGCCGTCCTGGCACCGCCTGTGGCTGTTCGCCGTGCAGTTCACTTGCCACCACCTGCCATTCCCGGTTCAGGTTCGCCTGCGGATGCCCCGTCAGCACAATTCGCCGTCCCGGCCATATCTCCGGCGAGCGGCTCATTCCCCGCGCGGTTTCTGCGTTGTTTCGCCAGCCGTCCATCTGCCAGCGGGCAAAGTTCTGCCCGTGGGCGCTCTTGAAACGTCCGGGGTAGTCATACACTTCATACTGCGTGCGCTGGTAGTCCTGGTGCTGGCCTTCCTGTTCAAAACGTCCGGCCCAGCCGGGGCGTTTAAAGGTGTAGTCTTTGGTCACCACGGAAGAAGGGCGGATTTGTGCGCTGTAGCGGAACTGGCTGATGCAGAGGGTGCTCACCTCGGTACGGGTGTTCGGATTCCAGGGGATCTCAAAGGACTCCGGCAGATAACGCACGGTATCGCACAGGACCAGGCTCTGGTCGGTACTTTTTTGCGCGTGCTCCTCATAAAAGAAGATGCCTTCCTCCGCCGCCATCCGGCACAGGAAATCGTAATCAGTCTCACCGTACTGGACACAAAACTCACGGGAAGGATGCGGCTCGCTGAACAGCGGACTCCATTCGGTCACCCCGTTTTCCTGCAACATCGTGCCGAGGATGCTTTTGATGTCCTCGTTCTGGAAGATACGGAAGTTCTGGCGCAGACCGGCACGCCACAGCGGCGGGTGCACCTTCATGCTGTACAGCATCTGGTTTTTGTCGTTCTCCCCGAGTTCAAACCAGGTCACCACGCCTTTCACCCGGCGCTGTACTTCATCGCCCTGCCATATCGTCAGGTAGGCCATTTTGTCCAGCACCTGCGCAAATTCAAGGGAGAGAAACTGCTGGCTGACCAGGGAGAGATCGAGGGAAAAGAGCGAAGAGAGTGACTGGTTCAGATGAAAGGAAACCACCGCAAAAGCATCCGGCGGCAGGCCGTCCACTTCCAGTGTGAAACGTAATCCGGTTGACATAGCAACCTCCGGTAAAATGAATAATGATCCGTACCGTACAACTGCGGATAATGTGATAAGCGGGACGACTTCAGACGTTATTAGGGAAGGAACAGAAAATGCTATGGTTATGTGAGAATTTTGTTTAAATATTACTTTACAGAAACGGGTGTCTGTTCAGTCAAAAAAATAATCACAAGCTCAACCTCTTGTTTCTTGGCGTTATTCAGGACAGGTACGCATATCACAACGAGTAACAAAAACGCAAAGTTAAACCAATATTCATAATATATTTTTATTCACAGCAATAAATAATCCAATTAACATTATTAAAATGAATGATTGCATAAGAAATATATGCTACCGCTCCACCCTGATAACATGATCTGCACATTGCACATCTTAACGTTGTTAAATACTGGCTCAATAGTGGATATTTTAAATTAGGAATTTATCAAATTCACTTGATAAATAGATTGAGTGAATAATATAACAATTAATGATGATTAATCGCGATTAAATTATTCATTGCTTTATATGATAGATGGCTTGTTTATAACGATGAAAATTTAGAAAGGGCATTGTGATCTACAATTGGAAGAAACACAGATTTAACTAAGTTTCATATACAAACATCTCGTGAAACTTTGAAAAATAAAAGCCTTCGATATTTCATATGTTTAATAAGTTTTTCTCTAATTTGTTGATCAACAATACCAGGAGGTGATGCACCACGCCCTGAATTTGAACTTAATAATCACTCTCTCTCCGGCAGCATAATCACAAACCTTGTCCCCCGCGCATCTGACGTTACCGCAACCGTGCCTTTATGCGCGACAACAATCGATTTCACTATCGCCAGCCCAATGCCGCTACCTTCGCCTTTTCGTTGGCGGGAGGGGTCAACGCGGTAGAAACGGTCAAACAATCGCGGTAAGTGTTCGGGCGCAATGGGCTTACCGGGGTTTTCGACGGAAACTTGCACCTGGTGATCGACCGTCTGACAGCGCACTACAATTGCCTCTCCGGGTGGCGTATAACGCAGGGCATTAGAAAGCAGGTTGCTTAACGCCCGACGCAGCATCAGCGGATCGCCCGCAACCTGACATTCGTCGCCAACAAACCGCAACTCCACGCCGCGATCTTCCGCTAACGCCTCGAAAAAATCGAACACTTTGCCGATTTCATCCGCCAGGTTGAGCATTTTCTTTTCGGGGATTAGCTGGTTGTTATCAGCCTGAGCGAGAAACAGCATATCGCTGACCATTTTCGCCATTCGCGTCAGCTCTTCGAGATTAGAGTAGAGCACATCTTCCAGCTCCTTCTGGCTGCGCGACTGGCTGAGGGCGATTTCCGTTTGCGTTATGAGATTAGTAATTGGTGTGCGAATTTCGTGGGCGATATCCGCTGAGAAATTGGACTGGCGGGTAAAGACATCCTCAATACGCTCGATCATATGGTTGAACGACAGTACCAGCTGTTCCAGCTCAATCGGCACGGTCTGCGGGTCGAGGCGAACGTCGAGATCTTTCGAGGTAATATTCTGGATTTGACGGCTGACGCTGCGGATCGGCGCGTGACCTTTATGTACCGCCAACAGTACGATAAAGACGATTAGGATGCTGATTACCGATGCGGTCATAATAAGTTTATTCATCAAATCATTTATGTAATGAAGATGAAAATCGATCGAAAGCGCGATGTAGAGCGTATAAATCGGTTTGCCGTCCACCAACGGGCCAACCGGCAAGTTAATCATCCGCCAGTTGCTGTGTTCCATATGCCCGTGACCGTGGCCTGGCATCATCATCGTCGGGCCGGAAAGGAGATACACCTCGCCACCCTGAGCGTCTTTATCGGGTATGGCGTCACGCGTAAACTCGCGGATATCCGGCGCACCGGGGGAGTGATACACCGTTTTACCCTGGCTATCTGCCAGGGAAATCAACACATTGGAATAACCACTGACGATATCTTCCAGCGTCATTAAGCGTCGGGCTTGCGTTTCGTCAGGGTGATTTAGTACCCGTTCAAGGGTGGCGCTAATCTCTTTTAAATCATTAATATCCTGCTCGGCAAAATGCACTTTTACTGAGTGGATCATGATCCATGCAAAGGCGAAAAACGCCGCGATGGTGGCCAGGCTGATAAAAAAGGTCAGGCGGGTTGCCAGCGAAAACGGGCGCTGAAATGGCTTACTGACCATCCGGCACCTCAAGCATGTAACCCACGCCGCGCACGGTTTGAATCAGCTTCGGCTCAAAGTCGTTGTCGATTTTGCCGCGTAGCCGCTTCACCGCCACATCAATGGCGTTAGTGTCGCTGTCGAAATTCATGTCCCATACCTGCGAGGCGATAAGCGAGCGGGGCAGCACTTCGCCCTGATGGCGAAGGAAAAACTCCAGCAGAGTAAATTCTTTACTGGTCAGAGTGATGCGCGTGCCGCTGCGGGTGACTTTGCGGCTGACGAGATCGACCATCAGATCGGCAACCTGAAACTGACTTTCGATAATCACCGCCGCCCCGCGCCGCAGGAGAGTGCGCACCCGCGCCAGCAGTTCAGCAAAAGCAAATGGTTTCACCAGGTAGTCATCTGCCCCCAACTCCAGCCCCTTGACGCGATGTTCAATGGTGCCAAGCGCGGTAAGCAACAGAATCGGCATCCCTTTATTGGCGGAGCGCAACATGCGCACGATATCCCAGCCGTTCACGTCCGGCAGCATAATATCGAGGATTATCAGATCATAATCACCGGTCATCGCCAGATGGTAGCCATTCAGCCCGTTGTCGGCCAAATCGACCACAAAACCGGCTTCGGTTAACCCTTTGGTCAAGTATTCTCCGGTTTTCTTTTCATCTTCGACAATCAACAGTTTCATATTTCCTCCGCATGTTGCCCGGGCAATTCTAGAGTAGCGGGATCAGATGGCAATCGCTTATTGGCAAAATGACAATTTTGTCATTTTCCTGTCACCGGAAAATCAGAGCCTGGCGAGTAAAGTTGGTGGTATAAAATCACCAGAAATTATCAGCCTATGTCTCCTTGTAAACTTCTGCCATTTTGTGTGGCCCTTGCGCTAACCGGTTGTTCACTGGCACCGGATTATCAGCGCCCGGCAATGCCCGTGCCGCAGCAGTTCTCACTCAGCCAGAACGGCCTCGTTAACGCAGCAGATAACTACCAGAACGCGGGCTGGCGCACCTTTTTTGTTGATAATCAGGTGAAGACGCTGATTAGCGAGGCGCTGGTGAATAACCGGGATTTGCGCATGGCGACGCTGAAAGTGCAGGAAGCGCGGGCGCAATATCGTCTGACCGATGCTGACCGCTACCCACAGCTCAATGGCGAGGGCAGCGGCAGCTGGAGCGGCAATCTTAAAGGCGATTCAGCCACGACGCGGGAGTTTTCTACTGGCCTTAACGCCAGCTTTGACCTCGATTTTTTCGGGCGCTTAAAGAACATGAGCGAAGCCGAGCGACAAAATTATTTAGCCACTGAGGAAGCTCAGCGCGCGGTGCATATTCTGCTGGTTTCTAATGTCGCGCAAAGCTATTTCAATCAGCAGCTGGCGTATGCGCAATTGCAAATAGCCGAAGAAACGCTGCGTAATTATCAGCAGTCATATGCGTTTGTCGAAAAACAACTGTTGACAGGTAGCAGTAATGTTCTGGCGCTGGAACAGGCTCGCGGGGTGATTGAAAGTACCCGCAGCGACATCGCTAAACGTCAGGGGGAACTGGCGCAGGCGAATAATGCATTGCAACTGTTATTGGGAAGCTACGGCAAGCTGCCGCAAGCGCAGACAGTAAACGGCGGCAGTCTGCAAAGCGTTAAATTACCGGCGGGCTTGTCGTCGCAAATCTTATTGCAGCGCCCGGATATTATGGAAGCTGAACATGCGTTAATGGCGGCTAATGCCAATATTGGTGCTGCACGCGCGGCATTTTTCCCGTCTATCAACCTGACCAGCGGAATATCAACCGCCAGCAGCGATCTGTCGTCATTATTTAACGCCAGCAGCGGGATGTGGAATTTTATACCCAAAATTGAGATCCCCATTTTTAATGCCGGACGTAACCAGGCCAATCTGGATATCGCCGAAATTCGCCAGCAGCAGTCGGTGGTGAATTATGAACAGAAAATCCAGAACGCCTTTAAAGAAGTGGCAGATGCGCTGGCATTACGTCAAAGCCTGAACGATCAAATCAGCGCCCAGCAGCGTTATCTGGCGTCGCTGCAAATTACTTTGCAACGGGCGCGGGCATTATATCAGCACGGCGCGGTAAGTTATCTGGAAGTGCTGGATGCCGAGCGTTCTTTATTTGCAACCCGACAAACTTTACTCGACCTGAATTATGCCCGTCAGGTTAACGAAATTTCTTTGTATACCGCCTTAGGTGGCGGTTGACAGCAATATACTCGTCATACTTCAAGTTGCATGTGCTGCGTCTGCGTTCGCTCACCCCAGTCACTTACTTATGTAAGCTCCTGGGGATTCACTCGCTTGTCGCCTTCCTGCAACTCGAATTATTTAGAGTATGACTTTTAACTCCAGGAGAGAATAAATGAAAAAAGTACTGCAAGTCGCAATGTTCAGTCTGTTTACCGTTATTGGCTTTAATGCCCAGGCTAACGAACATCATCATGAAACCATGAGCGAAGTACAACCGCAGGTTATTAGCGCCACTGGCGTGGTAAAGGGTATTGATCTGGAAAGCAAAAAAATCACCATCCATCACGATCCGATTGCTGCCGTGAACTGGCCGGAGATGACCATGCGCTTTACCATCACTCCGCAGACGAAAATGAGTGAAATTAAAACTGGCGACAAAGTGGCGTTTAATTTTGTCCAGCAGGGCAACCTTTCTTTATTACAGGATATTAAAGTCAGCCAGTAACCCAGGTTTAATGAGATGAAAAAAATCGCGCTTATTATCGGCAGCATGATCGCGGGCGGTATTATTTCTGCGGCAGGTTTTACCTGGTTTGCAAAGGCTGAACCACCCGCAGAAAAAACGTCGACCGCAGAACGTAAAATCTTATTCTGGTACGACCCGATGTACCCCAATACGCGGTTCGATAAACCAGGTAAATCGCCGTTTATGGATATGGATCTGGTGCCGAAATATGCCGATGAAGAGAGTTCTGCGTCTGGTGTGCGCATTGACCCGACTCAGACGCAGAATCTGGGGGTGAAAACGGCTACCGTCACGCGCGGGCCGCTGACTTTTGCCCAGAGTTTCCCGGCGAATGTCAGTTACAACGAGTATCAGTATGCCATTGTGCAGGCTCGCGCTGCCGGGTTTATCGACAAGGTGTATCCGCTTACCGTGGGCGATAAAGTACAAAAGGGCACACCGCTTCTCGACCTGACCATTCCTGACTGGGTGGAAGCGCAGAGTGAGTATTTACTGCTGCGCGAAACCGGCGGTACGGCGACCCAGACTGAAGGCATTCTTGAGCGGCTGCGACTGGCGGGAATGCCGGAGGCGGATATTCGCCGCCTGATCGCCACGCAAAAAATCCAGACTCGCTTTACGCTCAAAGCGCCCATTGATGGCGTGATCACCGCGTTTGATCTGCGCGCGGGAATGAATATCGCCAAAGATAACGTGGTAGCGAAAATTCAGGGTATGGACCCGGTGTGGGTCACTGCTGCGATCCCGGAGTCCATCGCCTGGCTGGTGAAAGATGCCTCGCAGTTTACCCTCACCGTTCCGGCGCGACCGGATAAAACACTCACCATCCGCAAATGGACGCTGCTACCTGGCGTGGATGCCGCGACCCGCACGCTGCAGCTGCGTCTGGAAGTCGACAACGCCGACGAGGCGCTAAAACCGGGCATGAACGCCTGGTTGCAACTCAACACCGCCAGCGAACCGATGCTGCTCATTCCGTCACAAGCGCTGATTGATACCGGCAGCGAACAGCGGGTGATTACCGTTGATGCCGACGGGCGCTTTGTACCGAAACGCGTTGCTGTTTTCCAGGCATCGCAAGGCGTCACCGCATTACGCTCTGGTCTGGCGGAAGGTGAAAAGGTGGTTTCCAGCGGCCTGTTCCTGATTGATTCCGAAGCCAATATTTCTGGCGCACTGGAGCGGATGCGCTCTGAAAGTGCTACCCATGCGCATTGAGGGAATAACCAATGATTGAATGGATTATTCGTCGCTCGGTGGCGAACCGTTTTTTGGTGCTGATGGGCGCGTTGTTTCTGAGCATCTGGGGCACCTGGACCATCATTAATACGCCAGTGGATGCGCTGCCGGATCTCTCCGATGTGCAGGTTATTATTAAAACCAGCTATCCCGGTCAGGCACCACAAATCGTTGAAAATCAGGTGACTTATCCGCTAACCACCACCATGTTGTCGGTGCCTGGCGCGAAGACTGTGCGCGGTTTCTCACAGTTTGGCGACTCTTATGTGTATGTCATTTTCGAAGATGGCACCGATCCGTACTGGGCGCGTTCGCGGGTGCTGGAGTACCTCAACCAGGTACAGGGTAAGCTGCCTGCGGGAGTCAGCGCCGAGCTGGGGCCAGATGCCACGGGTGTTGGCTGGATCTATGAATATGCACTGGTGGATCGCAGCGGTAAGCACGATCTGGCCGATTTACGCTCATTACAGGACTGGTTTCTCAAATATGAGCTGAAAACCATCCCTGACGTTGCGGAAGTGGCGTCGGTGGGCGGCGTGGTGAAAGAGTATCAGGTGGTTATCGATCCCCAGCGCCTGGCGCAGTATGGCATCAGTCTCGCCGAAGTAAAAAGCGCGCTGGATGCTTCAAACCAGGAAGCGGGCGGTTCGTCGATCGAACTGGCGGAAGCGGAATATATGGTGCGCGCCAGCGGCTATCTGCAAACGCTCGACGACTTTAATCACATCGTTTTAAAAGCCAGTGAAAATGGCGTGCCCGTTTATCTGCGCGATGTTGCGAAGGTCCAGATTGGCCCGGAGATGCGCCGGGGCATTGCCGAACTAAACGGCGAAGGCGAAGTGGCGGGCGGGGTGGTGATCCTGCGATCCGGCAAAAACGCCCGAGAAGTGATCGCCGCCGTGAAGGACAAACTGGAAACGCTGAAAAGTAGTCTGCCGGAAGGCGTGGAGATAGTTACAACATACGATCGCAGCCAGCTCATTGACCGCGCCATCGACAACCTCAGCGGCAAGTTGCTGGAAGAGTTTATTGTGGTGGCGGTAGTCTGTGCGCTGTTTCTCTGGCATGTGCGCTCGGCGCTGGTGGCGATTATTTCGTTGCCGCTGGGGTTGTGTATTGCTTTTATTGTCATGCACTTCCAGGGACTGAATGCCAATATTATGTCGTTGGGTGGCATTGCGATTGCCGTCGGGGCGATGGTCGATGCCGCTATCGTCATGATCGAAAATGCACATAAACGGCTGGAAGAGTGGCAGCACCAGCATCCTGACGCCACGCTGGATAATAAAACGCGCTGGCAGGTGATCACCGATGCGTCTGTTGAAGTGGGGCCGGCGCTATTTATCAGTCTGCTGATTATCACGTTGTCGTTTATCCCGATCTTCACCCTGGAAGGGCAGGAAGGGCGTCTGTTTGGCCCGTTGGCGTTCACCAAAACGTATGCGATGGCGGGTGCGGCGCTGCTGGCGATCGTAGTGATCCCGATCCTGATGGGCTACTGGATCCGTGGCAAAATTCCGCCGGAAAGCAGTAACCCGCTCAATCGCTTTTTGATTCGTGTTTATCATCCGCTGTTGCTGAAAGTACTGCACTGGCCGAAAACCACGCTGTTGGTGGCAGCGCTTTCGGTGCTGACGGTTCTCTGGCCGCTCAATAAAGTTGGCGGGGAATTTTTACCGCAGATCAATGAAGGCGACCTGTTGTATATGCCATCGACGCTGCCGGGGATTTCCGCAGCAGAGGCGGCGAGTATGCTGCAAAAAACCGACAAGCTAATTATGAGCGTACCTGAAGTGGCGCGGGTATTTGGCAAAACCGGGAAAGCGGAAACCGCCACCGATTCTGCTCCGCTGGAGATGGTAGAAACGACCATCCAGCTTAAGCCGCAGGAGCAGTGGCGGCCAGGCATGACAATGGACAAAATCATTGAGGAACTGGATAACACCGTGCGTCTGCCGGGGCTGGCGAATCTGTGGGTGCCGCCAATTCGTAACCGTATCGATATGCTCTCAACCGGCATTAAAAGCCCCATCGGCATTAAAGTTTCCGGCACTGTGCTGGCGGATATCGACGCGATGGCTGAGCAAATTGAAGAAGTAGCGCGAACGGTGCCAGGCGTGGCTTCTGCTCTAGCCGAGCGTCTGGAAGGTGGGCGCTATATCAACGTTGAGATTAACCGTGAAAAAGCCGCACGTTACGGTATGACGGTGGCGGATGTGCAGTTGTTTGTGACTTCTGCGGTGGGCGGGGCGATGGTTGGCGAAACGGTGGAAGGGATTGCCCGTTATCCAATTAATCTGCGTTATCCGCAAAGCTGGCGCGATAGTCCGCAGGCACTGCGCCAGTTGCCGATCCTGACGCCGATGAAGCAGCAAATCACCCTGGCAGACGTGGCCGACGTTAAAGTCTCTACCGGACCGTCGATGCTGAAAACCGAGAATGCGCGCCCGACGAGCTGGATTTATATCGATGCCCGCGATCGTGACATGGTGTCGGTGGTTCACGATTTGCAAAAAGCGATAGCTGAAAAAGTGCAGTTAAAACCGGGCACCAGCGTGGCATTCTCCGGGCAGTTCGAGCTACTGGAGCGCGCCAACCATAAGCTGAAACTCATGGTGCCGATGACACTGATGATCATCTTCGTGCTGTTGTATCTGGCATTCCGTCGGGTGGGCGAAGCGTTGCTGATTATCAGCAGCGTACCGTTTGCGCTGGTGGGCGGCATCTGGTTACTGTGGTGGATGGGCTTTCATCTTTCTGTGGCGACGGGTACCGGCTTTATTGCCCTTGCCGGGGTCGCCGCCGAATTTGGCGTGGTGATGCTGATGTATTTACGTCACGCCATAGAGGCCGAGCCGTCGTTGAATAATCCGCAAACATTCAGTGAGCAGAAGCTGGATGAGGCGTTGTATCACGGCGCGGTACTGCGCGTGCGCCCGAAAGCGATGACGGTGGCGGTGATTATCGCCGGTCTGCTGCCGATTCTGTGGGGAACGGGGGCTGGTTCAGAGGTGATGAGCCGGATTGCCGCACCGATGATTGGCGGCATGATCACCGCACCTTTGCTGTCGCTGTTTATTATCCCGGCGGCGTATAAGCTGATGTGGCTGCACCGACATCGGGTACGGAAATAAAAGCAGGATACCCCGTTTAACCGTGTGGATTGTGTCTTGCGACGATGGGCACTAAATGTTAAAAGGTGCCCCTCAACAAAAAAGACACACAGGGGAAAGGCGTGAAAAACGCGTTAACCGTATCGGAAGATACTGCGTCGAATCAAGAGCCGACGCTTCATCGCGGATTACATAACCGTCATATTCAACTGATTGCGCTGGGTGGCGCAATTGGTACTGGTCTGTTTCTTGGCATTGGTCCGGCGATTCAGATGGCGGGTCCGGCTGTATTGCTGGGCTACGGCGTCGCCGGGATCATCGCTTTCCTGATTATGCGCCAGCTTGGCGAGATGGTGGTCGAAGAGCCGGTATCCGGTTCATTTGCCCACTTTGCCTATAAATACTGGGGACCGTTTGCGGGCTTCCTCTCTGGCTGGAACTACTGGGTAATGTTCGTGCTGGTGGGAATGGCAGAGCTGACCGCTGCGGGCATCTATATGCAGTACTGGTTCCCGGATGTTCCAACGTGGATTTGGGCTGCCGCCTTCTTTATTATCATCAACGCCGTTAACCTGGTGAACGTGCGCTTATATGGTGAAACCGAGTTCTGGTTTGCGCTGATTAAAGTGCTGGCGATCATCGGTATGATCGGCTTTGGCCTGTGGCTGCTGTTTTCTGGTCACGGCGGCGAGAAAGCCAGTATCGACAACCTCTGGCGCTACGGTGGTTTCTTTGCCACCGGCTGGAATGGGCTGATTTTGTCGCTGGCGGTAATTATGTTCTCCTTCGGCGGTCTGGAGCTGATTGGGATTACTGCCGCTGAAGCGCGCGATCCGGAAAAAAGCATTCCAAAAGCGGTAAATCAGGTGGTGTATCGCATCCTGCTGTTTTACATCGGTTCACTGGTGGTTTTACTGGCGCTCTATCCGTGGGTGGAAGTGAAATCCAACAGTAGCCCGTTTGTGATGATTTTCCATAATCTCGACAGCAACGTGGTAGCTTCTGCGCTGAACTTCGTCATTCTGGTAGCATCGCTGTCAGTGTATAACAGCGGGGTTTACTCTAACAGCCGCATGCTGTTTGGCCTTTCTGTGCAGGGTAATGCGCCGAAGTTTTTGACTCGCGTCAGCCGTCGCGGTGTGCCGATTAACTCGCTGATGCTTTCCGGAGCGATCACTTCGCTGGTGGTATTAATCAACTATCTGCTGCCGCAAAAAGCGTTTGGTCTGCTGATGGCGCTGGTGGTAGCAACGCTGCTGTTGAACTGGATTATGATCTGTCTGGCGCATCTGCGTTTTCGTGCAGCGATGCGACGTCAGGGGCGTGAAACACAGTTTAAGGCGCTGCTCTATCCGTTCGGCAACTATCTTTGCATTGCCTTCCTCGGCATGATTTTGCTGCTGATGTGCACGATGGATGATATGCGCTTGTCAGCGATCCTGCTGCCGGTGTGGATTGTATTCCTGTTTGTGGCCTTTAAAACGCTGCGTCGGAAATAAGGCATTCACGCTACATCCGACAAAACGATGTCCGCTCTCATCCATTCGATGAGAGCGGTTTTTTTAATTACTGCTTAAATGCACCCGCCAGAGAGCGAATATCATTGCCGGTTGGCGACTGATGAAGTCGCAGACCAAACTCTTCGACAATCGCAAATATGTGATCGAATATATCAGCCTGAATGCTTTCATATTCCAGCCACACCACGGTGTTGGTAAACGCATAGATCTCGAGCGGTAAACCGTTATCACCTGGAGCCAGTTGGCGTACCATTAAAGTCATATCTTTACGAATCCGCGGATGGTTACGCAGATATTCGTTCAGATAGGCACGAAAGGTTCCAATATTGGTCATTCGACGCAGGTTTAATACCGACTCCGTAGAACCTTGCTGGCGATTCCACTCATTAATTTCCTGATGGCGGCTGGTTAAATAAGGTTTTAACAAGTGCGCTTTATTCAGACGTTGCATTTCGTCTTCATCAAGAAAACGAATACTGGTGACATCAATACTGATACTGCGCTTAATACGTCGCCCGCCAGATGCTGACATCCCGCTCCAGTTTTTAAAGGAGTCAGAAACCAGAGACCAGGTGGGAATAGTGGTAATGGTATTGTCCCAGTTACGCACTTTGACGGTGGTTAACCCAATATCGATCACCGCGCCATCCGCGCCGTATTTCGGCATCTCCAGCCAGTCGCCCAGTTTCAGCATATCGTTCGCGGAAAGCTGAATACCTGCCACCAGACCAAGAATCGGATCTTTAAATACCAACATCAGCACGGCAGCCATTGCACCAAGACCGCTGATCAGAATCGCTGGCGACTGACCAATCAGCAGCGAGATCATCAAAATGCCGACCAGAATCGCGCCGATCAGTTTAATCCCCTGAAATATCCCTTTCAGCGGTAACTGAGATGCTGCCGGGAATTTCTGCGCCAGATTCAAAATAACATCCAGCAACGAGAAGACTGAAAGCAGCGCATACATCATGATCCACAACTGCGCGCAGGTAGTCAGAATATCTGCCGCTTCGGTGCCTTTTTGCAGCCAGAATACCGCCTGAATATTGACGATAATCCCCTGCAGGGTAAAAGCTAAACGGTGGAAGAGTTTATTCTGGGTAATGATTTGCAACCAAAGCCGTGAACTGGCGATGGCACGTTTTTCGAAGGTCCGCAGTACCACCCAATGCAAAATAATATGCACCACGACGGCGGTCAGAAAAATAATACCGAAAATCATCACCATCGAGGTGGTGTGATCGATCTCAATACCCGCTAAATCTTCAACCTGGGATATTAAATCCTGCATAACGTCTCCTTTATACAACAGCAGCCTATGATGACGGCTGAAACAGGGTTATGCAAATCAGGAGAATCTGAGGGGAAATAGCCGGGCAGATGCCCGGCAAGAGAGAATTACACTTCGGTTAAGGTGATGTTTTGCGGCAGACGAGATTTCGGCAGCGTAGCGTTAAAATCTTCAACGCTGTGATGACCTACCGGAACAACCACCAGACTGGTGTAGCCTTTCTCTTTCAGACCAAATTCTGCATCGAGGATTGCGGCGTCAAAACCTTCGATGGGTACCGCGTCCAGACCCAGCGCCGCCACGCCGAGCAGGAAGTTACCGACGTTGAGATAAACCTGTTTTGCCATCCACTCTGCATCATCATGCAGATCTTTACGGTGCATATCGGCGAAGAACTTGCGACCTTTATCGTTCGCGGCTTTCGCTTCCGGCGTGGCAAAGCGGCCATCAGCATCTTCCTGGTCAACAACCAGCTTCAGCCAGGCATCGTCCATCGCGGTTTTTGCACAGAACACCACGACGTGCGAGGCATCAAGTATTTTACGTTCGTTGAACACATAATTACCGGCAGCGGATTTGGCAACACGCGCTTTACCTTCTTCCGTGCTGGCAACAATAAAATGCCACGGCTGGGAGTTGGTGCTGGATGGGCTGTATTGCAGGAGAGTTTTGATCTGCTCGGCCTGTTCCGGGGTAAGTTTTTTGCTGGCATCAAATGCCTTAGTGGAATGACGCTTTAAGGCGACAGAAATGATATCCATAAAGACTCCATGTGAAAGTAATTTTGCGTGCCAGCAGATTACAAGGTTCAACGAGAAATGGTAAGCGAGAAAAATGCGCTATAGATTTCCGCATTAGCCTGGACGTACTCTTTTTTGATCGCGTTTAGGCAGACCATCAACCACCAGATTCCACGAATCGTTGATCAGATCGTGAAGTAACGCTTCGGAGATTTCTTCGCCGGGATACACCGAAATCCAGTGCTTTTTATTCATGTGATAACCTGGCTTGATGCTTGGGTATATTTGCTGATTTAACAGGGATTTTTGTGGATCGGACTTCAGATTGATAAAGGGGACGCCGCGTAGCTCCGACGACAGCATAAAAATCTTGCCGCCAATTTTAAAAACATCGAACTCCGGGCCAAAAGGCCAGCAAAGCTCGACAAAGGGTAACTCAAGGGCCAGGCGTTTCGCCGTTTCGTGCAGTGATTGCTTATCCATAAACGTTCCTTTAGGCGAAGGAGAATAAGCAAAGTATGCCGCGAAGTACGGCGATAATCGACGTTTAATCCGCCAGCGAGAACCAGCGTCGCCAGATAAAGCGCAGAACAAAATACTCTATAGCGCCCAGCACTAAAAACCACAGGCAAAACAATAAAGTGTAAAGCTGGCTAAGATCTATCAGATGGAACGTGGTCACCAGTTTTTGTGCCAGCGTCAGCCCCAGTGCGGGGGCGGGCAGCAGCAGGCAAGAAAGGAAAGCCATCAGCAAAATGCCTGCTGCGGTGGTCAAGGTTTCTAAAGGGTGTTTCATAACATTGTTAAATGTAAGTTAAAACACCATTGTCAGGGATATTCTTCTGTAAGGCAATTCCCGGCTTATTCTCCGGCCCAGATCTCACAATGCTTTTTCACCAGCCCAATCAGCGAGCCGCCATCGGCGACGAAATCGCGCATCAGCTGCGCTTCATTCAGACCGCTGACGACCTGGCGATGCAGGGCCTCAATCGCGCTCGATGCACCAATTTTATGTGCGGAAGGGGCGATTTTTTCCAGCAATCGCAAGGTATCTTCCGTTAGCGGTCGACGATCGCCAGTGTGCGGATCGGTAATGACGCCTTCCAGCCCATAGCGGCAGGCCTGGAAACGGTTGAATTTATACAGCAGGTAATCTTTCTCCTGATGTTTAAACGGGCGTTCCGTCAGTAACCAGTGGGCGGTGGCCTGAATTAATCCCGCCATATTTACCGCGTGGCTAAGGGTTAACGGGGTATCCATCACCCGAACCTCCACCGTGCCAAAATGAGGACTGGGGCGAATATCCCAGTGCAGATCTTTAATGCTGTCGATCATCGTGGTGTAACTCAGGCAGCGAAACAGGGCTTCAAATTGTTGCCAGTTACTGACCCACGGCATCGGGCCATTATCGGGAAAGGCGGAAAAAATATTCGGTCGTGAGGAGGCAAAACGCGTATCCGTTCCCTGCATATACGGCGACGCGGCGGAAAGGGCGATAAAGTGCGGCACAAATCGTGACAAGCCGTGCAGCAAATAAATGGCGTCATCGCCACTGGCGCAGCCAACATGGACATGCTGACCAAAAACGGTCGCCTGCTGAATGAGATAACCAAAGTTTTCCAGCGTGTGTTGATAGCGTTCGTTATCGCATACCTCCTGACGCTGCCATTTCTGAAACGGGTGCGTGCCACCGCCGCAAATTTCCAGATGATGGTCTGCGGCTGCCTGCAATACGACTTTCTGCATCGCTGAAAATTGCCCGGCAGCCTGGTTGATATCACGGCAAACATCCGTCGCCAGCTCCAGCATACTTTCGGTGATATCGTGCTTTACCTCTCCGGCCGTGATCTTATTTTTAACCGCGTCAATCAGCATTGAAGAGTCCTGGCTTAAGTCATAGCCCGGCGGATTAACCACCTGCATTTCCAGTTCAATACCGAGGGTAAAAGGTTCAGAAACATGAAAATCGGATAATGGCATAGGTTTCTCTTATGTTGGCGTTTTCTATTCAGTATAGAAGTCGGAGCGGCTGGGCGAGATGCGGAAGTTCTGTAATGTTTCTTTTTTTGGTGATGGTGACTGAAGCAATTTGGCTACTTTTGCAATGTGACAAGTTATGGCACGGCTGGCTGGTGGCGAAGAATTTTGACGATTGAGGCATGCAGAAAAAAACGGGTTCAGCTTCAGTTGATCAAATGGGGAGTGAGAAGTCCGAAACAGGACTTACTGTATAAATAAACAGCTATTTTGCTAAGCAAGGGTAAGATAACGGCGGGTGCCTGAAGCTTTCCGGTTTCAGGTTTACTCTGAGGTCTGGAAAGATGAAGCCCCAGGACGATATTTCTATCAACCCTGGGGCTACCTACCCAAACCTGAACAATTTGGATGGTAGTCCCTTCTTCGCATGGAGGCAATATAAACATGCTGACGAAATATGCCCTTGTGGCAGTCATAGTGCTGTGTTTGACGGTACTGGGATTTACGCTTCTGGTCGGAGACTCGCTGTGTGAGTTCACCGTAAAGGAACGTAATATTGAGTTTAAGGCTGTTCTCGCTTACGAACCGAAGAAGTAGCCGTTGTGCGGGGAGTAATCCCCGCATATCCGGTTGTCAGGTCAGGATGGTAAGGCACCTGCTTTACACTTTCGCCCGCGGTCAGTGATGGCTGCGGGCGATTTCGTTTTAAGAGCAATGATGAGTTTTGCCGACAGAAGTCCGAAACAGGATTCACTGTATAAATAAACAGCTATTTTGTTGAGGAAGGGTAAGATAACGGCGGGTGCCTGAAGCTTTCCGGTTTCAGGTTAACTCTGAGGTCTGGAAAGATGAAGCCCCAGGAGATATTTCTATCAATCCTGGGGCTGCCACTCCGAGCCTCAACAACTCGGATGGTAGTCCCTTCTTCGCATGGAGGCAATATAAACATGCTGACGAAATATGCCCTTGTGGCAGTCATAGTGCTGTGTTTGACGGTACTGGGATTTACGCTTCTGGTCGGAGACTCGCTGTGTGAGTTCACCGTAAAGGAACGTAATATTGAGTTTAAGGCTGTTCTCGCTTACGAACCGAAGAAGTAGCCGTTGTGCGGGGAGTAATCCCCGCATATCCGGTTGTCAGGTCAGGATGGTAAGGCACCTGCTTTACACTTTCGCCCGCGGTCAGTGATGGCTGCGGGCGAATCGTACCAGATGTTGTCAATTAATCGTGTTGGCACAGAGTTATGACTATTTTTTCTTTTATCTGCCAGTGCACAGCAAACATCTCATTCTCACGATGAATGATGACCTGCTGTTTATTCCAGCTAATTATCTGATAATCCAGAAAACCTGCTTCAGTTTGTCTCTCCGATGCCTTAAATGCGCTCTCTTTGGCGGAAAATGCCAGTGTCAGCGCCAGAGAAAAGGCTAAACCACAGTCCGCGAGTCGCTCGTGTTCTGCTGGTGTAATAATGTTGTCTGTCAATTCTCTTGCGGTTTGTACAGAAAAAATTTCTTCTATATCAATGCCAATCGGTTGACGAGATACCACGGCTAATGCCGTAGTCCCACAGTGGCTAATACTGCCGTATACCTCCGCAGGCCAGACAGGTTGGCGTAGCTCGCCGATTGCGGGCACACATTTATAGCCATATTCCCGTAAGGCATAAACAGCAGCGATCCGTCCGGCTAAATGCTCTGTTTTACGTTTACGTCCAGCGTGTTGCAATTGTGCGTAGTGCGGCAGCCAGAGTAAATCCTGCTCACAAAAATTCGCCGGATCGAACTCAACAAAATGCAGCGTATGTCCGGCAAAGGGGAGGGAGGTATGCGTAGTTTTCATATCGACCATATCCGAGACTGATGATAAACGCTAAACTGCCTGATGCGCTACGCTTATCAGGCCTACATGGTCCTGCAATATATTGAATTGGCAAGATTTTTGTAGGCCGGATAAGGCGTTCACGCCGCATCCGGCATGAACGACGCGCACTTTGTCAACAATCTGACGTTAGCATCAGAAGTGAGTGTTTACGCTCATGTACCACGTACGTCCCGGCTCGTTATAGGTATACGCCCCGGCACCCGCGATATAGTTGGCCCCTGCCAGATCGCCCGTGGTCTGGGCATTACCCGCACGCCACAAACGTTTGTCGAACAGGTTGTCCACGCCGCCGGTCAGACTGACATTCTTCGTCACATCCCAGGTCGCGCTCAGACCCACAATGCTGTAAGGACTGATTTCTTTGGTTTCCGGGCCAACCGCTGGCTGACCTTTATAGTTGTACTTCTTCGGCTGCTGCTTACCGTACCAGGTGAAGGTCGTTTGCATCGACAAATCTTCTCGTGCCTGCCAGCTCAGCGTTGAGTTCAACGTATACTCCGGGATGATCGACAAACGGTCGCCCGTGGTTTTGTTTTCACTCTTCAGCATATAAGTGATGTTATTGGTCCACATCACCGTTTCGCTAACCGGTACGTTTAACGATCCTTCCAGACCTTCAACCACTGCTTTCGGCACGTTATCCCACTGATAGAGATCGGTGCCGACTGCGTTTTGTCCTACAGCCACATAGCCCGCTTCAATCTTATTGCGATAATCGTTACGGAACCAGGTGACGCCCGCCAGCCAGCCGTCGCGTTTGAACTCCAGACCAATCTCTTTGTTGATGCTGGTTTCTGCTTTCAGGTCATCGTTACCTTGCAGATAGCAGCCGCCCGCGCTGGCATAGCAACCCTGACCTTTACTGTAGAGAATGTAGTTCGGGTTAGTCTGGTACAGGCTCGGTGCTTTATAAGCACGGGCAATGCCCATTTTCAGCGTGAAGTCATCGCCTAAACCTTGCGATATGTTCAGCGCCGGGCTCCAGTTATTGCCGACAATACTGTGATGATCGAAACGCAGCCCCGGCGTTACGATGGTGCTGTCAGTCAGCTCCATGTTGTTTTCGGCAAACAGCGAGAAAATTTCTGCTTTTGAATACGGGCTACGGTCGGTGGCACTCACACCATCAATAGCGCCGCCGGTGTTCGCCCCGGTCAGCGCCTGGGTATTGGAACTCAAGTCCTTCATCCGTTGCTGATTCCACTCCGTACCCAGCGTCAGCGTCTGGTTAACGAGGAAATCAATCGGCAGGTTAACTTCGCTGTGCAGCATCACGTCATCAAGATCGATATCGACGAAATCCTGTGTCGCTTTTTCGTTAAATTTCCCTTCGGTACCGCCCGCCAGACCTTCCGGAATACGCGAGTTACGGGTGTGTTCGTACTGCACCCAGTTGCTGGTGGTCACGCCGTTATCCCAGCCACCGTTCCAGGTCAGCGAGTAGTTCTGGCGATACAGGCGGTTGGTTTCATCGCCATATTTCGAGCGAGTGTAAGCGTCAGAGTTGGTGTTCTGGGTATCGCCCGCATACAGGTTACCCTGGCGGCTGTAACCCGCTTCCAGTTCCAGCGATTGCAATGGTGCGAAGTCCCAGCGCACCACGCCGTTAATATCTTTATTGATCACCCCTTCGCGCCCGGCTGGTAACGTCGTGGCATACGTTCCGGCACGCGCGGACTGATGGCCCTGGTTGATATCCCACGCGTCAGCCTGGGTTTTGTCGAGGTTGCCATACAAGCGGAAGCTGAATTCGTCGCCCAGCGGACCGGTCAGGCTGAAGTTGGTGCGTTTAGTGGCACCTTCCTCTTTATGTTCTGGCGCATTGAAATAAGCGTCCCAGGAGCCGTGCCACTCACCGCTGCCTTTTTTGGTAATTATGTTAACCACGCCGCCCGCCGCGCCGTTGCCGTAACGCGCAGCTGCCGGACCACGCAGAACTTCAATACGTTCAATCATTTCAGGTGGCACCCAGGAGGTATCACCACGGGTATCGCGCTCGCCACGCCAGCCCTGACGCACCGAGTTACGGCTGCTTACCGGTTTGCCGTCAATCAAAATCAGCGTGTTTTCCGGACCCATACCGCGAATATCAATCTGTCGGTTATTCCCACGCTGACCACTGGTGGAGTTACCGGTCAGGTTAACGCCTGGCATGGTACGGATGATCTCCGACACATCGCGGGCAACGGGGTTTTTGCGGATTTCATCTGCGGTGATGGTCGAAACGCCAGGCGCCTGTAAGTTCTGCTCGGCGGCGGTAACGACAATAGTATCGTCATGTGAAACAGGAGTATCGGTCGGCTCTTGTGCCTGCGCTACCCCATAAATCCCCAGATTGACCAACAAGGCCAGGGAATGAATCTTCTTGTTCATTGTTTTATTCCTGCATTTTTGCCACGAATTGCAACTGTCGGGCATGGTCGTCATCAACACGACGCATCCCGCTACCGCGAAAACCTTTGATCCTGAAAGACACGCAGTGCAGTTGGTTAATTAATGTCCGCGCTTCCCACGGCGCGCCATTACGCTATTGCAAATGCAAATAGTTATCAATAATATTATCAATATATTTCTGCGATCAATGAAAAATTGCACAGTAAACATGGGGTTATGGTGTGACGGCGTTAAAAGTAGGAAGTGAGAGCTGGTGGCAGTCGAAACATGGCCCGGAATGGCAGCGTCTGAATGACGAAATGTTTGAGGTCACTTTCTGGTGGCGTGATCCCCAAGGTTCTGAAGAATACTCGACGATAAAGCGCGTATGGGTCTACATCACTGGTGTGACCGATCACCATCAGAACAGCCAGCCCCAGTCGATGCAGCGAATTGCAGGCACTAACGTCTGGCAGTGGAAGACACAACTCAATGCCAACTGGCGCGGCAGCTACTGCTTTATTCCCACCGAACGCGATGACATTTTTTCTGTACCATCCCCCGATCGCCTCGAATTGCGCGAAGGCTGGCGAAAACTATTACCCCAGGCGATAGCCGATCCGCTGAACCTACAAAGCTGGAAAGGCGGGCGAGGGCACGCTGTTTCTGCACTCGAAATGCCGCAAGCGCCTCTGCAACCGGGATGGGATTGTCCGCAAGCGCCAGAAATACCTGCCAAAGAAATTATCTGGAAAAGTGAACGGTTGAAAAAGTCACGGCGTGTATGGATTTTTACCACCGGCGATGCAACAGCAGAAGAACGCCCGCTGGCAGTTTTGCTCGATGGCGAATTTTGGGCGCAAAGTATGCCCGTCTGGCCAGTGCTGACTTCGCTGACCCATCGTCAGCAACTTCCTCCCGCCGTGTATGTGTTGATCGACGCTATCGACACCACGCACCGCGCCCACGAACTGCCGTGTAATGCGGATTTCTGGCTGGCAGTACAGCAAGAGTTATTACCCCTGGTGAAAGCTATTGCCCCTTTTAGCGATCGCGCCGATCGCACCGTGGTCGCCGGGCAGAGTTTTGGTGGGCTGTCCGCGCTGTATGCCGGACTGCACTGGCCTGAACGCTTTGGCTGTGTATTAAGCCAGTCAGGATCGTACTGGTGGCCGCATCGGGGCGGGCAGCAAGAGGGCGTGTTACTTGAAAAGCTTAAAGCTGGTGAAGTTAGCGCCGAAGGTCTGCGCATTGTGCTGGAAGCGGGTATTCGCGAGCCGATGATTATGCGGGCCAATCAGGCGCTGTATGCGCAATTACACCCCATAAAAGAATCCATTTTCTGGCGTCAGGTTGACGGCGGACATGATGCGCTTTGTTGGCGCGGTGGCTTGATGCAGGGGCTAATCGACCTCTGGCAACCACTTTTCCATGACAGGAGTTGAATATGGCATTCAGTAATCCCTTCGATGATCCACAGGGAGCGTTTTACATTTTGCGCAATGCGCAGGGGCAATTCAGTCTGTGGCCGCAACAATGCGCCTTACCGGCAGGCTGGGACATTGTGTGTCAGCCGCAGTCACAGGCGTCCTGCCAGCAGTGGCTGGAAGTCCACTGGCGTACTCTGACACCGGCCAATTTCACCCAGTTGCAGGAGGCACAATGAGCCAGCATTTACCTTTGGTCGCCGCACAGCCCGGCATCTGGATGGCAGAAAAACTGTCGGATTTACCCTCCGCCTGGAGCGTGGCGCATTACGTTGAGTTAACTGGAGATGTTGATGCGCCATTACTGGCCCGCGCGGTGGTTGTCGGACTAGCGCAAGCAGATACGTTGCGGATGCGTTTTACGGAAGATAACGGCGAAGTCTGGCAGTGGGTCGATGATGCGCTGATATTCGAACTGCCAGAAATTATCGACCTGCGAACCAATATTGATCCGCACGGTACTGCGCAGGCATTAATGCTGGCGGATTTGCAACAAGATTTGCGCGTCGATAGCGGTAAACCACTGGTCTTTCATCAGCTGATACATGTTGCGGATAACCGCTGGTACTGGTATCAGCGTTATCACCATTTGCTGGTCGATGGCTTCAGTTTCCCGGCCATTACTCGCCAGATCGCCAATATTTACTGCACATGGCTGCGTGGCGAACCAACGCCTGCTTCGCCGTTTACGCCTTTCGCTGATGTAGTGGAAGAGTACCAGCAATACCGCGAAAGCGAAGCCTGGCAGCGTGATGCGGCATTCTGGGCAGAACAGCGTCGTCAACTGCCGCCGCCCGCGTCACTTTCTCCGGCACCTTTAGCGGGGCGCAGCGCTTCGGCAGATATTCTGCGCCTGAAACTGGAATTTACCGACGGGGAATTCCGCCAGCTGGCTACGCAACTTTCAGGTGTGCAGCGTACCGATTTAGCCCTTGCGCTGGCAGCCTTGTGGCTGGGGCGATTGTGCAATCGCATGGACTATGCCGCCGGATTTATCTTTATGCGTCGACTGGGCTCGGCGGCGCTGACGGCTAGCGGACCCGTGCTCAACGTTTTACCGTTGGGTATTCACATTGCGGCGCAAGAAACGCTGCCGGAACTGGCAACCCGACTGGCAGCACAACTGAAAAAAATGCGTCGTCATCAACGTTACGATGCCGAACAAATTGTCCGTGACAGCGGGCGAGCGGCAGGAGAGGAACCGCTGTTCGGTCCGGTACTCAATATCAAGGTATTTGATTACCAACTGGATATTCCTGGTGTTCAGACGCAAACCCATACCCTGGCAACCGGTCCGGTTAATGACCTTGAACTGGCCCTGTTCCCGGATGAACACGGTGATTTGAGTATTGAGATCCTCGCCAATAAACAGCGTTACGATGAGCCAACGTTAATCCAGCATGCTGAACGCCTGAAAATGCTGATTGCCCAGTTCGCCGCGGATCCGGCGCTGTTGTGCGGCGATGTCGATATTATGCTGCCAGGTGAGTATGCGCAGCTGGCGCAGATCAACGCCACTCAGGTTGAGATTCCAG
>OGZC01000285.1_pt1 | contig 30469 bp, 17 predicted proteins | sample 1576751 | NCBI WGS metagenome assembly OGZC01 (sample SAMEA3541486, study PRJEB24748) | human gut metagenome | biome: human gut; feature: human-associated habitat; material: faeces | place: China | collected 2012
GTGTCTGCGGGAAGAGGTCAACGGGGCAGAATTTGGCGGCGCGCCAGCCGAGGCGGGGGAAGGCGGCCACATCGCGTGCCAGTGTTTCGGGGTCACAGCTGACATAGACGATGCGCTTGGGCTTCATCCGGTTTACGGCGGCGATACACTCCGGTGTGCTGCCGGCGCGCGGCGGGTCCAGAAAGACCACATCGGCGCTCTGCCCCCGGCAGATCCGTTTGCCGGGGTTCTGCCGGCAGTGAGCGGGGGGCTACGTTGCGGCGGGCGTTGGCGGCGGCGTCCCTGACGGCGGCGGGGTTGCGCTCAACGCCGATGACCTGCTTTGCATGGGGCGCGGCGCACAGGCCGATCGTGCCGATGCCGCAGTAGGCATCTACGACCGTCTCGCGGCCGGTCAGTTTGGCAAGCTCAAGCGCCTTTTTGTACAGCACCTCGGTCTGGGTGCGGTTGACCTGATAAAAGCTGCGGGACGAGATTGCAAACTGCAGCCCGCACAGCGTATCCAGCACAAAGCCGGGTCCCCAAAGCGGTTTCTCGCGGTTGCCCAACACGGCGCTGCTGCGCGTGGGGTTGATGTTCTGCACGATGCTGACGACCCACGGCGCTTTTTTGCGCAGTGCAGCGCAGAAATTTTTGCTGCCGGGCAGGTCTGCGCCGGGCGTCACCAGCGTGACGAGCACCTTGCCGTCCCCGCTGCTGCGCAGCACGGTATGGCGCAGCAGCCCTGTGCCGCGGTCCTCGTCATAGGCGGTCCAGCGGCAGGCGCGGGCGGCCTCCAGCACGGCGGCAAGAGTCTTATTGAGGATCTCCTCCTGCAGCAGGCAGTCGGCACCCGGCAGAACCCTGTGCGTACCCTCGGCATACAGGCCGCAGACCAGTCTGCCATGCTGCATTGCAAAGCTGGCGATGGCCTTGTTACGGTAATGGTACGGCTCGGCCATGCCCTGCACGGCCCGGACGGGGGCAAACCCGCCCAGCAGCCCCTGCAGGCGGGCCTGTTTTTGGTTCAGCTGTTCCCGGTAGGGCAGTGCAAGCAGCGGACAGCCGCCGCATTTTTTATCGTAGTTCAGGCAGGTAGTGGGCATGGTTACAACCTTTCTTTGCACAGGCTTGCGCGGTGTGCTATACTATACATACAGAGCAAAGGACGGAGGTATTGCTATGAATGTGCTACTTATCAACGGCAGCCCGCACAAGAAGGGCTGCACCTACACCGCTCTCAGCGAAGTGGCAGGACAGCTTGAGAAAAACGGCATCGGCTCGAATAGCGTGCACATCGGCTCGAAGCCCATTCGGGGCTGTATCGCGTGCGGCGCTTGCCGGGAAACCGGGCTGTGCGTGTTTGACGACGATCCGGTCAACGAGTGCTCAGGGCTCTTGAAGGCGGCGGATGGCCTTATCGTGGGGTCGCCCGTCTACTATGCGGCTCCCAACGGCGCGCTGTGCGCTTTCTTGGATCGCCTGTTCTATATGAAAAGCGGAGCCTACGCCTACAAGCCCGCTGCCGCCGTGGTCAGCTGCCGCCGTGGTGTTCGCTGTGGCTGTAGTGGGTGGTTGCAATATCAAGAAATTCTATGGTGAGCGTGCTTTGTCTGTTTTCATTCAGCCACCTTCAGTGGAGGAATTGCGCAAACGCTTGGTGGGGCGCGGAACAGATGCTCCCGAAGTGATAGAGAGCCGCGTGGCGAAAGCCGAATACGAACTGGGCTTTGCACCGAAGTTCGATACCGTGATTGTGAACGATGACCTGGAGACAGCCAAAGCGGAAGCATTGAAAGTAATCTCTCAATTCTTGAACGAATGAAACAACGTGGAGGAGTGTACAACCAGTTGGCACCGAGGAGGAAGAACAGCCCGAAGCTGAACAAGGCTTTGTTGATTATTAATAGCGTTTTGTTCGTCTGCTCCCTTGTTGTGGGTGTATTGTATATACAGCATGGCGAGCCTCGTTCCAGTATTTCAATGTTTCTTATCTCTGTAGTGACGATTTTCAATGCTTGGGCTGCCTGGCGTGCGTTGCAAAGACGTCCTTTGTAAGGTTGTATATGAATAAGAATAAATGAATATAGGAATCTTCAGCGGCTCGTTCAACCCGATACACATCGGACATTTGGCCCTCGCCAACTATCTTTGCGAATACGGGGACCTGGACGAAGTGTGGTTTATGGTCACCCCCCACAATCCGCTGAAGGAAGAAAACGAACTGATGGATGACAAGTTACGTTTGAAGCTGGTGCAGCTAGCCACTGAGGGTTATCCCAAATTTCGCGCTTCCGATTTTGAATTCCATCTGCCTCGGCCTTCTTATACAGTTCATACGTTGGATGCGCTGAAACGAACTTATCCTCAACACACTTTCCATCTTGTCATTGGTTCGGACAACTGGAGGCTGTTCCACCGTTGGTACAAGTCGGAACGTATTCTTGCCGAAAATCATCTTCTGGTCTATCCTCGCCCCGGCTATCCGGTAGAGGCCGCCTCTTTACCTCAAAATGTGCGGACAGTTTCTTCTCCGATATTTGAAATCAGCTCCACTTTTATCCGTCGGGCCATGGAGGAGGGGAAAGACGTACGCTACTTCCTGCATCCGGCAGTGTGCGATGAACTCAAACGGATGCAGAATGAATCTTTAAACTGAAATAAATGTCTGTATTTGTACGTGTTTTCATATTTATTTCTTATTTTTGAACGTATCAACCTTGAATGCATGGAAGAGTTTTCTTAATACATAGATATTCCTTAATTTAATAATCCGCTTATGAGAAAAGAACTACTGTTACTGGGAGCATTCGGTATGCTGACGACAGCGACGCTTTGTGCGCAAGAGTTTCATTTGCAACCTACTCCCCAAGAATATATTACGCAAAAAGATTCTGTTGATATTCCCCGACAATACCAGATCCTTTCCGGCAATTCCGTGCAGGACGGACCTGCGTTGCCTTTACTCCGTTCATTGATGCCGGAAGAGGTGCTTGGCGCTTCTTTCCGTGTATATATAGGAGTGAAAGGAGATAAGATTATTAAGAAATACCAACATCGGATTCCACGCAAATCCGAAGGTTATTTCCTGAAAATAGAAAAAGACTGCATCGTCATAGCCGGTGCTGACGAACGGGGAGCGTACTATGGTGTACAGACTCTTGCGCAGTTGCTTGCTTTAGACAAGCTGCCTTTGGCTGAAGTGACGGACTATCCCGATGTTCCCTATCGGGGTGTGGTGGAAGGGTTTTACGGTGCTCCTTGGAGTCAGGAGGCGCGTATACGCCAGCTTGATTTTTATGGTCGGAACAAAATGAATGTCTATATCTATGGACCGAAAGACGATCCTTATCACCGGACTCCCAACTGGCGCAAGCCTTATCCTGCTCGAGAAGGAGAAGAGTTGAAAGTATTGGTGAATAGGGCGAAGGAGAACAATGTTATTTTCTATTGGGCCATTCATCCGGGTCAGGATATTCGCTGGAATGAAGAAGACCGCTCGTTATTGTTGCAGAAGTTCGAAAGCATGTACCAGTTGGGTGTGCGTGGTTTTGCCGTTTTCTTTGATGATATTTCGGGTGAAGGGACAAAGGCGGACAAGCAGGCTGAACTGTTGAACTATATTGATGACCATTTTGTAAAAGTCAAGCGGGATGTTGCGCCGTTAATACTGTGTCCCACGGAGTATAACAAGTCATGGACTGATGTGGAGGGGGGCTATCTCACTACGCTTGGTGATAAGTTGAACGAGGGTATCAAGGTGATGTGGACCGGTGATATGGTAGTTGCTACTATAGATAAGTCTACGCTGGACTTCGTCAATCCGCTGCTGAAACGTAAGGCGTACATTTGGTGGAATTTCCCCGTTTCGGATTATGTACAAGACCATTTGCTGCTAGGGCCGGTTTATGGAAACGGGCTTGATATAAAAGATGATATGTCTGCTTTTGTTTCCAATCCGATGGAACATGCCGAGGCTTCCAAAATCTCTCTGTACAGTGTAGCTGATTATACTTGGAATATGGAGAATTATGATAGTGAAACTTCTTGGAAACATGCAGTCAGAGACCTTATGCCACTTCATGCCGAATATTTGGAAATCTTCGCTGCTCATAATTCCGACCCGGGACAGAATGGACATCGCTTCCGTCGTGAAGAGTCCGTTGCCATTCAGCCTGCTCTCTCTGCCTTGTTGAAAGCCTATCAAGAGAAAAACGAGATAGATGAAGATGCCTATCGGCAGGTAGCTGAGGAATGCCGGAAGATAATCGTTGCCGCTGATGGATTGCTTGCGTCGGGAAATGAGAATCGTCCATTGATAACTGAAATAAGGCCTTGGCTCATTCAGTTCAAACAAGTGGGAGAGTATGGTGCGGAGGTGCTGAACATGATACGCCTGCGCCAGCAGAAGGATGCATTTATAGGTAGCTACGAACACGCCCGCGCCCTGCTGGTGCTGATGGGTGAGACGGATGCCCAATATAAAGCGGGCATAAAGAGCGGCAGCCTGCATCTGATGCCTACTTTCAATGCTTTGTTCGAAGCGGCGACAACGGGCTATAATGCAGCGTTCCATGCCGGGCTTGATACAAAGGCTGTTTATTCTCCCTACACGTTGAAGAGCGACGTGAATCAGTTGGCTTCGCTTCCTATTCAGCAGAAGGGAAAGGTGAATACAATTATTCCGTCCAATGAAGTCATCAACTGGCAGGCAGGCGGTGTGCTGACCATTTCGATGGATTATGCCCGCCAGTTGAGTTCGGTGCTTATCGATTTGGGAGATGCGGAGGTTGCTGATTCGAAGTTTAAACTGGAAGTAACTTCGGATGGCACAAACTGGCAGGCGGTGGATTTGAAGCCGGGATACAGAACGCAGGTGAAGGCATCTCTCAAAGATTTGAGCGTTGCGAAGATGAGGCTGGTGAATGTATCCGACACAGAGCAGAAGGTGTATTTCAAAATGTTCCGTTTTACGGAGAATTGATATGGTTCTTGATTCTTAAAATAGAGTTACGCGTCTGGGACGATGCTCCCCGTTGTTCTTAAGATCGGAATGACGGGGAGCACTTTTTTAGGAAGTTATTCAAGGCATTTGTCCAAGTCGCGGATGATTTGCTCTTTATCCATATTTTGTCCGATGAATACTATCTTCAGCATGCGGTCGCCGTATTGTTCGTCCCAGTCTCTTAGCAATCCCGGTTCTTGGCGCATCAGTTCTATCATGTCTTCTTCGGGAGCGGTGGCATACCATTGTCCGGCTTCAGTTATTTTCTTCTGTATACCTGCTTGTTCAAAGAGGAAGGACATGTCGCGGTTGTGGCTGAAGTAGCAGACACCCTTGGCGCGGATAACGCTGCGGGGCCATTTGGTAGCGACATAGTGGTCGAACTTATGAATGTCGAATGCAGGACGGCGGTAGTAGACAAATGTGCCAATACCGTATTCTTCTACTTCACCTCCTTCGTGATGGTGGTGATGACATTTCTCGTGATGATGTTCGCTTTCATGATGATGTTCATCTTCGTGATGGTAATGCGCCCCTTTTTCCTCCTCTTCGCTTACTTGTTGCTCTATGCCACGAATCCATCCGGCGGAAGTTGCGGCACGTTCAAAGTTAAAGAGGTGGGTATGGATAATCTTATCCAGGTCTACATCTGCATAGTTGCACTCTATAATTTGGGCACCGGGTTGCAAGGTGTGGATAATCTGCCTGATACGTTTTAATTCCTCGGGCTGTACTTCTGCTGCTTTGTTCAGCAGGATAATATTGCAGAACTCAATCTGCTGAATGATGAGGTTTTCTATATCTTCCTCATCAATGCCTTTGCGTGTCAAATCATCTCCGCAAGAAAATTCACTTTGCAGACGTAAGGCGTCCACCACGGTGGTAATGCAGTCTAAGCGGCAAATACCGTATTTAGTATACGCTCCTCCCATATGAGGAATGGAGCAGAGTGTTTGGGCAATAGGCTCCGGTTCACAGATGCCACTCGCTTCAATCACGATGTAGTCGAAGCGTTGCATCTTCATGATTTCGAACATCTGCTCTATCAAGTCTGTCTTCAGCGTACAGCAGATACAGCCATTCTGCAGAGCTACCAGGCTGTCGTCTTTCTTTCCCACCACGCCACCTTTCTGTATAAGGTCTGCATCAATGTTCACTTCGCCTATGTCATTGACGATAACGGCAAACTTAATGCCACGTTTATTAGAAAGGATGTGATTTACCAACGTCGTTTTGCCACTACCCAGATAACCGGTCAACAGCAGTACGGGGATTTCTGTTGTATTCATAGTCATTTCTGTTATAGATTAAACTTTCTTGTATATTTATCTTTCTGCCTCTATGGTGTAGGTAAAGCTGTCTGCACGATAGTATCCTATATTGTATTCAATGGGAGTTCCATTGATATCATAAACAAATCTTTTCCTTATTAATATAGGGTCGCTGGATTTGATATCCAGTTTTTCTGCGATATATTCTCCGGCCAACCGTGCGGATACTTCCTCTTTACTGGTTTTTACGATGATGTCATATTTATTTTCAAGTATTCCATAAAGAGGTTGGGTGAAGTCCTCATCACCGGTCAGTGGTATACTCGGATTGAAATAAGAGATGAAGGAGACAAAAGGATATTCTTTATTACCGCGTACTCTTTCCAATACCATACATTTTGTTCCCTTTTCAGGGTCTATATTGAAAAAGGTACATATTTCTTCGGATGCTTTCTTAAAACTGACATGCAATTCGAAGTTTTTAATTTCGATACCTAGCATTTTCATTTCTTGTGAGAAGCTCAACCAGTTCTTTACTCCTCCTATAATACCTTTTTTTACAACCTTTGTACCATGCCCTTTTTTTCTGACCAATAATCCCTCGAATACCAGTTTGTTGATTGCTTGGCGAAGTGTATTTCTCGATATGTTTAATTGTTCAGACAATAAAACTTCATTGGGAAGAAGTTTCCCATTTTTGTATTCCTCTGATTCTATAAGTTTTCTCAGCACTTCTTCTGCTTGAATGTGAAGAGGTTTTTCTGAGTTTGGGTCTAATTTCATGGTTATACTTTTTCTGTTATTTTTTTTAATATTGCAAAGATAATTCTTTTTTTATCAAAAAAATATGAGAAGATTCTTTTATTTTATTTTTAAAGAGTATATATTTGCACAAAATACTAATATGTTCATACATATAATAAAATCAAGTATATATAATTATGAGAAAAGTAAATTACGACAAGTTCCCTTCTACAAAGATTTCGGGAACGATTCTTCGGGGATGGAATGATATTCATACCTTACTGATGGAGTGTTTTAAGAGTAGAAAGGTACTAGCTGTTGAACTCTATGCAGGAGTGCGTGAAGATGAAGTTATAAATGAATTGAAATCGCTGTCACCTACCTTACTTATTAATACACGTGACTTGATGAAGCCGGAGAATGAGATTAAGGAAATGACAGAGCGTTTTATGACAAAGGATGTTCTTTTTGGTTATGTGACGAACCTATCTCTGAAAGACTACTTTGATGCAGGTAAGCTGGAGGTAGCCCGGAAGCAGGTAGCGGCAAATGATAGAGTGATTGTGGTCGGTTCGGGTGCTGCTATGATAGCTCAGGCAGAAGCAACGCTGGTGTATGTTGATATGGCCCGTTGGGAGATACAACAGCGTTTTCGTGCTCACGAAGTAAAGGCTTTGGGAGTGGATAATCGTGAAGATGCTGTGTCTTTACAATATAAGAGAGGGTATTTTAATGATTGGAGAGTTCTTGATAAGTATAAGGAAGGCTTGTTTGATAAAGCCGATTTCTGGTTGGATACGCACATTGCAAACGATCCGAGAATGATTGATAGGGAGACTTTCTTTAAAGGAATAGAAGAAACAATTAAGACTCCTTTTCGCGTAGTGCCTTTCTTTGACCCGGCACCATGGGGCGGACAATGGATGAAAGAAGTGTGTGGATTAAATCCTGAAAAAGAAAATTATGGTTGGTGTTTCGATTGTGTGCCCGAAGAGAATAGTCTTTATTTTGAGGTGAACGGTGTACGTTTTGAATTGCCGTCGGTAGATTTGGTTTTGTTGAAATCTAGAGAGCTTTTAGGTGAACCGGTAGAAGCGCGTTTTGGTAAGGATTTCCCGATTCGTTTCGATTTCCTAGATACAGTAGGTGGTGGAAATTTGAGTGTACAAGTGCATCCTACCACACAGTTTATCCGTGAAAACTTTGGTATGTATTATACTCAGGACGAAAGCTATTATCTGCTGGATGCTAAAGAAGGAGCTTCGGTCTATCTTGGTTTGAAGAATGGTATTAATAAAGATGACATGATTCGTGATTTGCGTGAGGCTCAGAAAGGTGAAATCGTTTTCGATACAGAAAAGTATGTAAATAAACTGCCTGCTAAAAAACATGATCATTATTTGATTCCGGGAGGTACGGTGCATTGCTCAGGTTCGGAGGCACTTGTATTGGAAATCAGCTCAACACCCAATTTGTTTACATTCAAACTCTGGGATTGGCAACGTTTGGGGTTGGATGGCAAACCGCGCCCCATTAATGTGGAAAGAGGTAAAGAAGTAATAGACTGGAAACGTAATACGGAATATGTAAAAGAATATCTGGCAAATCATTTCACTCAGATTGCCGAAGGAGAAGGATGGAGCGAGGAGCGTACTGGATTACACCCGAATGAATTCATTGAAACACGCCGTCACTGGTTTTCCAAATCTGTTACACATCATACGAATAATAGTGTGAATGTACTGAATTTGGTGGAAGGTGAAGAAGTGGTTGTTGAAAGTCCGACAAGCGCTTTTAAACCATTTGTGGTACATTATGCTGAAACCTTCATAGTTCCGGCAAGTGTGGGTGAATATACAATAACTCCTTGTGGCAAGTCTGTGGGAAAAGAGTGTGGAACCATCAAGGCTTATGTGAGGTTTTAACCGGAAAATGGTATTAATTAAATCTGATATAATATGTATAGACATGACCAACGTACAGTAATGACCTTGGATGCAGGAGGCACGAATTTCGTTTTTTCAGCTATCCGGGGAAATCAGGATATTGTGGAAACTATTTGTTTGCCAGCGGTTTCGGACAATTTGAATGGATGTCTGACTGTTTTGAAAAAAGGCTTTTCTGCAGTGAAAAGACAATTGGAAAATGAGCCGGTAGCTATCAGTTTTGCATTTCCTGGTCCAGCAGACTATAAGAATGGTGTGATAGGCGATTTACCGAACTTTCCGGTTTTTCGTGGAGGTGTGGCTTTGGGAGCTTTTCTGGAAGAAGAATTTGGTATTCCGGTATATATAAATAACGATGGTAACTTGTTTGCTTACGGTGAAGCGTTGGCCGGAATATTACCTTCCATTAATGAGGAACTTAAGGCTGTCGGTAATCCTAAACGTTATAAAAACTTGTTAGGCATTACGTTGGGAACCGGTTTTGGAGCAGGAGTGGTGATTGATAATTGCTTGCTGACCGGTGATAACGGCTGTGGTGGTGATGTCTGGATTATGAGAAATAAAAAATATACCGACTTGATAGCCGAAGAAAGTGTCAGTATCCGTGCAGTACGCCGTGTGTACGGAGAACTGAGCGGTGAGGCGGTTGATAATCTGACTCCAAAGGATATATATGACATTGCCGAGGGCATACTCACGGGGAATCGTGAAGCGGCTGTGCGGAGTTTTGATGAATTAGGTGAAATGGCGGGTGCTGCCATTGTCAGTGCACTTCATATTGTAGATGGTATGGTGGTTATAGGAGGAGGAGTTGCTGGTGCAGCTAAATATATTCTGCCAGGTATGATGCGTGAAATGCGTCGTTCCATATCGACTTTCTCCGGACGGGATTTCGATTGTCTGCAGATGGAAGTTTGTAATTTGATGGAGCCGGACGAATATAAGAAGTTTTTAGAAGATACAAGTTCTTGGGTTGAGGTACCTTTTACTGACAAGAAAGTATCCTATGATTGTACTAAACGTATAGGGGTGGCGATTTCAACTTTAGGAGCAAACAAGGCTATTGCACTGGGAGCATATGCTTTTGCTTTACAACAGATAGACAAGAAGATATAAGGGTTAGTTTGCTTTTTAAGTAGATAAGATTGTTTTCACGGATAACAAAAAATAATAAGACTCATTATGAATATGAAAAAAATAATATCTTTTTTTATCGTTGCTTGTTGCGCTATGTGTGCAACTGCTGCAAAAGTGGTATGGCAAATTGGCGTTGCGGATAATTCCGGAACAGAACTGGCTTTGGGCCCTTCTGAGTATAAAAAGTTCCTGGCTCATGATTTTGGTTATGAAGATCGTTACTTTTTAGTGGGGACTTCTGTTGACAAAAATGATTTCCCTTATGTGTTGCCAGGGCCTGATGATACTTGGGGAGGTACATGGAGTACTTCCGGTTGGAGAACTCATGATGCAAATATATTGTTTGGCATTAAAAAATTGCCGAAACATGGCAAATGGAAATTGGTGGTAGACTTGGTGGATGCCAATCCGAGCCGTTCGGTGGTTAAAGTTATGGTGAATTCTGCCGAAAAGAAGTTTGAAATTAAAGGGCATTCGAAAGGAGTACTGGAGGGTAATCTTCAAGATGCCAAGGAACAAATTCTTGAATTTCCAATTTCAGCCAATGATTTGAAAAAAGGTGGAAATATGGTCACTGTTTCTGTTCTTGAAGGGGGCTGGATTGTTTTCGATCAGATACGTTTGGAAGGTGCTGACGAACTTGTTCTGGAAAAGAATAATGAATATGCTTTCTTGCGCAATGTGGCTCCGGCAGAATATGAAATGGAAATGGATGGAGCAAAAATACAGCCTTTATTGGTTGATGTAGAGCATCTATCCGGTAACCCGAAATTGAGTGTAAAATTAGACGGTATAGATGTTTTTTCTGCGCAGTTGGACACGGCACGTTATGTATTTGAAGTACCTATGCCTGCTGTGAAAAAAAGTAGAAAGAGTGAATATCAAGTGTTTGTAGATGGACAATTGCTGGAAAAGGGTATTATTATACGTTCTCCGCAAAAGATACAGACATTTGCTGACTATGTAGATACCAAAATAGGTACGGCACATTCTCGATGGATGATTGCACCGGGACCTTGGATGCCTTTCAGTATGGTGAAGCTGAGTCCGGACAATCAAAATATGGGCTGGCAGGCCGGTTATCAACCAACTTTTGAAACTTTGGGTTGTTTCAGTCATATCCATGAGTGGACAATGGGCGGATTAGGGTTAATGCCTACTAACGGCAAGTTGTTTACTCAGGTTGGCGATCAGTTCCGTCCAGATGAAGGTTACCGTTCGCGTATTGACAAGAGGACAGAAGAAGCTCCGTTAGGATATTATAAGGTCTTCTTGACCGATACAGAAATCTGGGCGGAGGTGACAGCTACAGAAAGAGCAAGTTTCCAGAAATATACCTTCCCGAAAGATAAAGATGGACGTGTAATGATTGACCTTCATGTGCAAGCTGAATATGATTATAATCTGCTGGATGTAGATATTAAGAAGGTAAGTGATTATAGAATTGAGGGACGCTCTCATCAGATTTCTCCTCGTCCTTATGTGTGGAGTAATGACGCTGATCAGGAATATGTAGTGAACTTCGTAATAGAGTTTGATGCACCGATTAAGAAAGTAGGTGGCTGGAAGAATAAGCAAATATTGGATGGAGGCCATATATTTGGTAAGAACTTGAAAGATGCAGGACTTTATGTCGAATTTGATACGAAAAAGCATCCGGTGGTGCAGGCTCGTGCCGGTATTTCGTTGGTGAGTATTTCAAATGCTTCTGAAAATCTGCAAAAGGAAATCTCTGATAGATTTGGTTGGGATTTTGATGCGGTAGTGCAAAATCAGAAAGATGTATGGAATGGTATTTTCAACCGTCTGGATATAACTACCAATGACCGTCTGGAGAAGGTGCGCTTTTACACTAATATGTATCGTGCACTTTGCCGAAATTTGTGGAGTGATGTGAATGGCGAATGGGTGTCTCCGGACGAAAAGGTACGTAAATTTACAAATCCTGAACATGTAGCTTTAGGATGTGATGCTTTTTGGAACACTTTCTGGAATTTGAATCAGTTCTGGAATTTAGTGACACCCGAATGGAGCTCCAAATGGGTGAACTCTCAGTTGGCATTGTACGATGCAAACGGGTGGTTGGCAAAAGGTCCTGCCGGAATGGAATATATTCCGGTAATGGTGGCCGAACACGAAATTCCACAGATGGTATCTACCTATCAGATGGGTATTCGTGATTATGATGTGGAAAAGGCATTTGAAGCCATGAAAAAAATGCAGACTACTCCAGCTACACATGTTGCAGGTGGTTTTGCCGGTAATCGCGATTTGGTGTCTTATATGAAATATAAATACGTACCTATTGAATTGGGACGTTTTTCTAATACATTGGAGTATTCTTACGATGATTGGACTGTGGGACAGATGGCGAAAGCATTAGGTAAATTCTCGGAATATGCTACATTCAATGATCGCGGATATTGGTGGAAAAATGCTATTAATCCGGAAAATGGATATGCTCACATGCGTGATTCGGTCGGTAACTTTATCCCTGATTTTGATGCATTTCAAACCGGACGTAATCACCACTATGTAGAAGGTAATTCTTGGCAGCTTAGCTACTTTGTGCCTCAGGATGTACCGGCCTTGATTGACATAATGGGAGAAAAATCATTTGTGGATCGTCTGAACTGGGGTTTTGAAGTAAGTGAACCTTGGAGATACAATGCTCCCAATGACCAATATTGGGATTATCCGGTGGTTCAGGGCAACCAGCAGTCCATGCATTTTGCTTTCTTGTTCAATTGGGCCAATAAACCTTGGCTGACACAAAAATGGTCCCGTTCCATTATTGATAGATATTATGGTTGTGGCGTTGCCAATGCCTATTTGGGTGACGAAGATCAGGGCCAGATGAGTGCTTGGTTTGTGATGGCGGCTTTGGGACTGTTTCAGACTGATGGCGGTTGCAGTGTCGAACCTATTTATGAAATTGCCAGTCCATTGTATGAGAAAGTGGTTATTGATTTGGGCAAACGCTATAATCGTGGTGAAACATTTACAATTGAGGCTAAAAATGTATCCAGAAAAAATAAGTACGTTCAGAGTGCCACTCTGAATGGTGAGAAGTTGGAACGTTTCTATTTCCCCGCTGCAGAATTGCTAAAAGGTGGAGAATTGATACTGGAAATGGGTGATAAACCGAATAAGTCATGGGGGATTGCTCCATGCTCGGAAAATAAATAATGTTAGTGTCTACCGTCTTAATAAATTAATATCATGAAACGACTTTGTTTTTTGGTGATATGTATGAGTATCATTATGGGGTGTTCAACAAGTACTTCAAGCACTAAAGCTTTGGTGGACTATGTAGACCCAAACATTGGAACTGCGCATTGTCGTTGGTTCTTTTATACACCGGCTGCTATTCCGTTTGGCATGGCAAAACTGGCTCCTTCTACCGATGCGCATTTGGGAAATCCCGGTGGTTGGCAAGCAGTGGGGTATGATTTTCGTCATACTTCCATCGAAGGCTTTGCCAATTTTCACGAGTTCCAGGTAGGCGGTGTCGTATTTGCACCGACTGTCGGAGAATTGCAGACAGTACCGGGTGAGTTGGAAAATCCGGATGGCGGTTATCGTTCACGTTTCGATAAGAAAGATGAAGTGGCAGCTCCCGGGTACTATTCTGTTTTGTTGAAGGACTATGGAGTAAAGGCTGAATTGACTGCTATGAAACGAGTGGGATTTCATCGTTATACCTATCCCAAAACAGAACTGGCAAACCTTATCTTCGATATAGGTAACAAGCAAGGAGAAAGTGGTGAGGTGAAAGATGCCGAAGTACAATATTTTGAAGATGGCCGGGTGGAAGGTTATGTAATCACTTCCCCCGTATATGTTAATATTTATCAGAAAGGGGCAGATGTACGTATGTATTTCTCGGCTGTTCTTAATAAGAAGCCGGTTCAGGTAGGTACTTTTGTAAAAGATGTGGTTAATCCGGGTAAACATCAGGAAAAAGGACCAGGCGCGGGTCTTTACATGACATTCTCTACAGAAGAACAAGAGGCTGTGGAAGTCAAAGTGGGCCTATCCTATACTTCCATAGAGAATGCTCGTTTCAACCGGGAAACCGAGGCTGCGGATGTTACCTTTGACCAAGCCAAGAAGAATGCAACAGATGTGTGGAATGAATCTCTGAGCAGGATTTATGTGGAAGGAGGGAAGGAAACTGATAAAGTGAAGTTTTACACCGGATTGTTCCATGCGCTTTTGGGGCGTGGATTGGCTAGTGATGCAAATGGATATTATCCTAAAAATAATGGAACGGTCGGTCGTATTGCTCTTGATGAAGAAGGTAATCCGGTACATCAGCATTATAATACGGATGCCATTTGGGGTGGTTTCTGGAATCTGACGCAATTATGGTCATTGGCTTATCCCGAATATTATTCTGATTGGATAAAAAGTCAGTTGTTGGTTTATCAGGATGCCGGTTGGTTGGGTGATGGCATCGCATGCAGTAAATATGTGTCTGGAGTAGGGACGAATTTTACTAGCTTGGCTATTGCTGCTGCATATAATTGCGGTATTCGTGATTTTGACGTACAGCAGGGATATGAAGCTGCTTTGAAGAATGAAGTGGAATGGCGTGGAAGACTTGAAGGTGCAGGTAAGATGGATGTACGTCAGTTTGTGGAACGTGGATATTCTCCTTATGAAAAACGGTTTGATATGGTGACTCGTGAGGAAGGATCTGGGTTTGGTGCTTCACATACAATGGAATACAGTTTCAGTAGTTTTGCTGTGTCCCAATTTGCCAAACATTTGGGTAAAGAGGATGACTATAAGTTACTCTCTGATTTGTCGAATGGCTGGAAGAATCTTTATGATCCGGAGACCCGTTTGATTCGTCCCAAGGATACTAAAGGAAATTTTCTGGAAGATTTTAATCCATTGGCTCCTTGGAAGGGATTTCAAGAAGGAAATGCCGTGCAATATACATTTTATGTTCCTCACCAGATAGACGAATTGGTAGATTTGGTAGGGCAAGAAACGTTTAATAATCGTCTGGATAGTATCTTTTTGCTTTCACAGAAAAATATTTTTGGAGGTGGGAAAGAAGTGGATGCGTTCGCCGGATTGAAGACGGTGTATAATCATGGTAATCAGCCTAATTTGCATATTTCTTGGTTGTTTAACTTTTCGGGTAAACCATATCTGTCTCAAAAGTGGGTACGTGCTATTTTGGATGAGTTCTATGGCCTCGAAGGTATACATGGCTATGGTTATGGACAGGATGAGGATCAAGGACAATTGGGGGCTTGGTACGTAATGTCTGCATTGGGCTTATTTGATGTAAAGGGATTGACGGAGATTGATCCGAAATTCCAGATAGGTGCCCCTTTGTTTGACAAAGTCACTGTCCGTTTGAATAAAGATTATTATCCGGGAGAGAAATTTGTAATCGAAGCTAAGAAGCAGGCGGTAGGTGATTGTTATTTGCAGGATATATCTTTGAACAACCGTCCGCAAGATACTGTACAATTGCCCTTTAGTGAGGTCGTAAAAGGAGGAAAATTGGTTTTAGGTTTGGGAGCTTCACCTAATGAGGAATTGACTCACTGAGAAATATGTTATGAAAAATAATCTGTTTTCCACTTCTATGGTTGTACTGCCGATAATATCGGCAGTACAACCTATTTGGACCCAGAAAGTGTCCAATAAACCGTTGAATATTGTTTGTATTTTTACGGATGACCATGCTTTCCAGACCATAAGTGCTTACGGACATCCTATTTCAAAGTTGGCTCCGACACCTAACATTGATCGTTTGGCTGGGAATGGCATGCTTTTTACGCAATCTTTTGTAGAGAATTCCATTTCAGCTCCAAGCCGGGCGACCCTTTTAACGGGCTTGTATAGTCATCAGCACGGACAGACGAGGTTGGGGTGCTGTTTGAATCCACAGAAACAATGGTTTACCGAGCTGCTACAAAAAAAAGGATATGTAACTTCAGTCTTTGGAAAGTGGCATTTGAATGTTGAGCCGAAGGGGTTTGACCATTATGACATTCTTTTTGATCAGGGTGAATACTATAATCCCAAGTTCCGTCGTCCTGATACAAACGGAGAATATATAAAAGAAAAAGGATATGCTACCACGTTGATAATCGATCATGCCATAGAGTGGTTGGAGAAAAACATCTCCGATGAGAAGCCTTTCTGTGTCCTTGTAAATCACAAGGCACCTCATCGTAATTGGATGCCTGACTTTCCCAATATGCATTTATTTGAGGATGTGGATTTTCCAGAACCTGAAACGCTATTTGATGACTATACGACACGTGGTCCGCAGATGAAAACTCAGGAGCTGACAATTGATCGGCACATGGGGTATGCGTTCGATTTTAAGGTGAGAGAATTGAAGAACGAACCTACATTGCAATATATTAGAGACAGTTGGCTGATGGCAATGGCTGAGATGGATAGCAAACAGCGTGCCACATGGGAAGCTATTTATGACAAGAAAAATGAAGAATTCCTGAAAAATCCTCCGGTTGGAAAGGATTTGCTTCGGTGGAAATATCAACGGTATGTAAAAGAGTATTGTCGGACTATCCGTTCGGTAGATGAACAAGTGGGCCGTTTGCTTGATTATTTGGAAGAAAAAGGAGTTCTGGATAATACAGTGATAGTTTATACCTCTGATCAAGGTTTTCTGTTGGGAGAGCATGGACTGTATGACAAGCGCTTTATGTATGAGGAGTCTTTCCGTACACCTCTGATTATTTCGTGCCCTTCTTTAGTCAAGAAACATTCGGTATGCAAAGAGCTGGTGCAGAATATTGATTTGGCACCGACTTTCCTGAGCCTTGCAGGAGTGGAGGTGCCGAAAGAGATGTCTGGGCGCTCTTTATTACCGTTGTTTAAAAATGGAAAGGCGGAAAATTGGCGAAATGAGTTATACTATCATTTTTACGATTATCCGGCAGTGGGTAGTGTACGCAAACATGATGGCATTCGCACTAAACGCTACAAATTGATTCATTGGTATGGAGAGGGTAGTGGGAATGATGAAGCTATTGACTTTTGGGAATTGTATGATTTGAAAAAAGATGTGATGGAGGTCAATAATGTATATGATAACCCGAAGTATGTAAAAGTACGGGAAGCACTGACTGTTCAATTGGAAAAACTGCGTAAAGACGTGGGAGTGACAGAATAGATATTTTATATAAAAATCCATGAAAATGAAAAAACAAAACTCTATAATGACAGCCTTTCCGGTACTTTTCGGTTTCTTTGTGATGGGCTTCTGTGATATTGTCGGTATTTCATCAGACTATGTTCAGCGTAGTTTTAACTGGTCACCTATGATGACCGGGTTTGTACCTTCAATGGTGTTTGTTTGGTTCTTGTTTTTAGGAATTCCGATAGGTAATCGGATGAATAAATGGGGACGTAAGAATACCGTACTTGTTAGTATGGTGATTACAATTGTAGGTATGATTCTGCCATTATTGGCGTATGATGGTGTAACTTGCATGGTGGCTTATGCCTTGTTGGGTATAGGAAATGCTATTTTACAAGTTTCTTTAAATCCGTTGCTTAATAATGTTATAACTAACAAAGCTTTCCTGACAAGTAGTTTGACAGTTGGGCAGGTAATAAAAGCGGCTTCTTCTTTAGTCGGTCCGGAGATTGTATTGCTGGCTGTCCATTATTGGGGGATGGATAAATGGTATTATTGCTTCCCCATTCTTGGCTTCATCACTTTATTGTCGACAGTTTGGCTGATTGCAACCCCTATTGAACGGGAAAGAAATGTTGTGTCGAACAGTGATCTTTCCATGAGGAATACGTTTGCTTTGTTGAAAGACCGGACTATTCTATTACTGTTTTTAGGAATTTTCTTTATTGTAGGCGTGGATGTGGCGACAAACTTTATTAGTTCGAAACTTATGTCTATCCGTTTTGGATGGTCTGATGAGCAAGTAAAATTTGCTCCTCAAGTCTATTTCCTTAGTCGTACGATTGGTGCTTTGTTAGGGGCGTTCTTGTTGACCCGTATTGCAGAAATGAAATATTTCCGTATAAATATTGTAGCTTGTGTCGTTTCGCTGTTAGTTTTAATGGGAGTGGAAAAGGATGTGGTGAATATAGTTTGTATTGGTGCAGTAGGCTTTTTTGCTTCATCTGTTTTCTCTATTATTTATTCAATGGCTTTGCAGGCGCGTCCGGAGAAGGCAAATCAGATTTCCGGTCTGATGATTACAGCGGTTGCCGGAGGTGGAGTGGTAACTCCAGTTATCGGTTTTGCCATCGGTACTGTAGGTATTATCGGTGGTGTTGTGGTGACGTTGGCCTGCGTATTATATCTAACGTATTGCGCTTTTGGTATAAAAGTAACTTCTTGTGTAAAGTGATTCGTTTTTTGATACTATTAATACATCATCATTTTTATTTTTTAAGCGTCTTCGAAAACGAAGACGCTTTTTTGTGTTGTATGGTTTCTTTGGTATGATGATTTAATGAAAATATAATTTTATACCTTATAATTAATGTATGAACATTGAAGTGTGTTGTGTAATCATTTTGATAAATACGGGCTTTGCTGGGATGTTATTCTTTGAAATGTTTGTTTTTTAATATTGTAGTTAAAGATGTTTTTAAACATAATTAGTTAATTATTAGTAGTTTAAGTTTTAATATGTATTCTTTTATAAATAATTTAGTGATAAATTAATTTAAGTTTAGTTTGACTTTTAATTTATTACATCTCATTTTTTTATAAAAAAAACTTTGTTTTACTTTTGCTTTTTGAATTTATTATATATATTTGCTGCATCTATATGTTCATACATATAATGAGGTTTGTTTTTGTTGAGACTACTTTATATGTTTAGCAGTTTTATTAAAAACTAATATTTTGTGGAATGAAAAAAATCATTACCGTTATTTTGTTATTAATGATGTTCATTACCGGATATGCACAACGTATTGTTGTGTATAAACAGTTGGATGAGAGCTTAATTAAAGTATCTGCCAGCAGCGAATTGAATAAAGGAACTATTTGTTCCGTAGTTAATGGAGATGGAATGCAGGGGTGCTATCATGTGGCTAATAACCTGGGACATGGCATGTGGTTGTCTGAAGTTTCTAAAAAGCCAGTTCGTTACAATAAGTCTACTCATGAAGGAGTTGTCTGGTTTTTGTGTGATTTTGGTAAAAGTAGAAAATGTCCTGAAGTAGATTTGATTCAGATATGGAACTATAATCAGAATGAGCATACTCGGCGTGGACTCAATAAGGTATATATAGAGTACTCAGAGGATGGGAATAAATGGCAATTACTAAAGAATGGTGATTTGGAATATTATTTAATTCCTGAATCGGTAGGACGTAATCCTGGATCCGTGGATTTTTCTTTGGATACTAAAGGTATAAAAGCACGTTATATATGCTTTACGGCTGCGTTGGATGGAGAAGGTAATCATTATGATCGTAAGAATCCGGTTGTGATACAGGAAGCTGCTGATATGCATCAGAATGTGGATTACTATGGTTTGAGCGAAATTCGTTTTTATAAAAAAACAGTGGTTTCAGTACAATCATTGGGAAAGCTTGATGATATTTCTTTTGTGGCTGGGCAAGGCTATCTAAAGAGTGCTGAAGGTCCTAAACGAGAATTCTTATTACGTTTTAATACTCCATTGTATGCTGGGGCTACCTTAACGTGTCAATTAGGTGATAAAATATGGAATGCTGAAATAGAGGCTTCAAAGACTGGGGTGGATGAGTACAAAGGATATTTCCCTGCTGGATATATGGAAGAGACCTCTTCTTTGGAGATAAAGGTGAATAGCCGTCAAGGTTGTGTGAAACGTAAATATGAAGTGCCAGGAGCAAGAAAGTGGACTGTTTGCTTTTTTCCGCATTCTCATTTGGATATCGGATATACACATCGCCAGGATGATGTGATGAAACTTCAATGGCGTAATTTGGAACGCGCACTCGATTTAGCTGAGCGTACTAAAGAATATCCGGAAGGTTCACGTTACTGTTGGAATACGGAGGCTACATGGGCAGTTGCTGCATATTTGAAAAAATATGCAGCAACTGAAAAGGCTGAACGTTTGAAGCAGGCCATTCGCGATGGTATTATTAATGTTGATATGTCTTTGGGAAGTATTTTGACTGGGATTAGCCGACAAGAAGAATTGATGCATATTTTTGATGATGCACATTGGATTAGTGATGAAGTGGGAGTAGAGCTGAATACTGCAATGATGAGTGATGTGCCTGGGCAAGCTTGGGGATTGGTCACTGCAATGGCTAAGAATGGAGTGAAATATTATTCACCCGGACCAAATTATGTACCTTTTTATGGGAGGATAGGAAATGACCGTGCTGCTGCTTTACATGTCAGATGGGGTGATAGACCTTTTTATTGGCAATCTCAATCAGGTACTGATAAAGTACTTGTATGGCAGGCAGGGCGCGGTTACTCATGGTTTCATGGCTGGTTGGCTAACCGTATCGGAGTTTGTGGACTTGAGCCAATCTGGGACTATTTAACAGAATTAGAAACTGAGGAGTTTCCATATCAAACTTGTTATTTACGTTATACAGTTCATGGTGATAACGGCCCTCCCGATCAATCAATGTCTGATGTAATCCGTGAGTGGAATGAACGTTATGAGTCTCCTCAATTCCGTATATCAACTGCCCGTGAGTTCTTTATGAAATTCGAAGAACAATATGGCGCTGAATTACCCGTCTTTGCTGGTGACATGACTCCCACTTGGGAAGACGGAGCGGCTTCTACTGCTTGTGAGACAGCAATGAATCGTACTACTGCTGCACGCTTGGCACAGACTGAAACTATTTGGAGTATGCTTCATAAAACAGACGCTTTCCCAGATAAAGCTTTTAAAGAAGCATGGAAAAATGTGATACTGTTTTCTGAGCACACTTGGGGGGCTTCTGCTAGTGGAACTGACCCGCATTCTAAATTTACAAAAGATTTGTGGGAAGGGAAAAAAGCTTATGCTGATAATGCAAGTAATCAGTCTCAAATATTATATAAACAGGCTTTAAGCCCATTGCATGTCGACAAAGGTGGGGATTTTGTACATGTGCTGAATACAAATCTTTGGAATCGTACGGATGTAGTGTTTTTGGATTCAATGGTCAATTTGAATGAAAAAGAATTGATAACCAGGACTGGTGAAAAAGTAGAGACACAGCGTCTGTATGATGGCCGTTGGGCTTTTGTTGCTGAAAATATACCAGCACTTTCTTCTGAGGTATATCAAATCGTCTCGAAGAAAAAGAGTTCAAGACGTTTCGTTTCCATGATTGCAGAGAATAAAATATTAAATAATGGAATTGTACGCGTTGAAATTGATGAGGTGAAAGGTACAATTAGTTCTTTCAAAAGAGTTGGTGACTCTTATGAATATGCTTCGAATAGCGGTTTGAATGATTATTTATATACTGGAAGATATGCTTCTGACCCACAGGGAATCGAACAGATATTAAATATAAGAGTGTTGGATGATGGAGCGGTTGCTGCTACACTGCGTATAGAGTCTAAAGCTCCAGGATGTAATACTTTATGGCGTGATGTGACAGTTTACAAAGGGATAGATAGGGTAGATATTTGTAATACGTTGGATAAGCAGGATATTTTAGATTTTGAAAATGTGCGTTTTGTTTTTCCATTCAATATTCAGCAACCTGAAATTACAATGGATCTTGCCATGAGTGAAATTCATCCTGAGCGTGAGCAACTGGAGGGAGTAAACAAACATTATTATTCATTGCAAAACGGATTGGCTGTGGGAGATTTGGAGCATGCAGTCTGCCTGACCACCGTTGATGCGCCTTTTGTTGAACTGGGTTCGCCCTCAGGGCTTGATTATCGCCTGAATCCCCGTCATGGATATGGCTGGTGGCAGTCTGCCAAGATATCGCCGATTGTCTATTCATGGGTAATGACGAATACATGGAGGACTAATTATAAAGCATCACAAGGAGGCACAGCGAAGTTTCGCTATTCTTTGCAGCCTTGTAATCCGCTTGACCTGAAATTGAAACAGCGAGGAGCTGAACGTGAGATGGAATTGGTGGCTGTAGCCAGTCGTTCTTCTCAGAATATAGAGCAGTTGTTTCGGTTGAAAGGACGCCATCGTATTGCATTATCCAGTATCAAACCTGCTGACGATGGAAAGGGGTATATTGTCTGCCTGCACAATATGGGTAAGCAGAGTGTTTGTTCATCATTTGTTTGGGGTAGTATAAGGCCGCGTGAAGTAAGTGTATGTGATTATCGTCAGAAGGCCTTAAGACCTTTTAATGACGAGATGTTTTGGATGAAGCCTTATGAATATATCATGTTGAAAGTAATAATAGAATAATCATCAAATTGCAATTTTAAATTTAATAAGTATGAAAAAGTTAGTGGTACAGAATCTTTTAAAGGTTTGGTTGTGTGCAATGGTGTCGTTCATGACAGTGACGTTGTATGCACAAGGGAACTCTTTTAAGGTATCGGGTACAGTAAAGGACAACACCGGTGAGCTGGTGATTGGCGCGACTGTCATTGATACCAAGACAAAAAATGGATGTGTGACGGACGTTGATGGAAACTTTTCTTTAGAGGTGACGCCAAATTCGTCGATTAAAGTAAGTTTTATCGGATATAAGTCACAGACGATTGCCATCAAGGCAGAACAGAAGGTTTATAATGTCATCCTTCAAAGTGACAATGTTTTGATTGATGAACTGGTAGTGGTAGGCTATGGAGTGAAAAAGAAACAGACATTGACCGGTGCTGTGTCTGCCGTAAACACGAAGGACATTGTTTCTACAAAAAATGAAAGTTTACAGAATATGCTGACTGGTAAGATTGCCGGTTTACGTGTGGTTCAAAATTCAAGTGAGCCGGGAGCTTTCAATACATCGATGGATATCCGTGGACTGGGGAATCCACTGGTGATAATTGATGGTATTCCTCGCGATAATATGGCACGCGTTGATCCGGAAGATGTTGAGAGTATTTCTGTTTTGAAGGATGCCTCTGCTTCTATCTATGGTGTGCGTGCTGCCAATGGCGTGATTCTTATTACCACCAAAAAAGGTGCGCAAGGGAAACCGGAAATTAATTATTCGGGTAGCTTTACTTGGCAAATGCCTTCCAATTTCCCAGATTTGGTTACTTCACAAGAATGGATGACATTGGCTAATGAAAAGGGACGTCATAATGTAGATGGTGGGGGAGCTTCTTATTCTGATGAAGAAATAGCCGCTGCACAGACTACAGATTGGAAATCAGCAGTATTACGTGGTTCTGCGCCTCAGACACAACATTCCATCAATATTTCAGGTGGGACGGAACGTGTAAATTATTATGCGAGTGTTGGCTATCAAGCGCAACAAAGTTTCTTGCAGACAGATGATATGAATTACGATAAATGGACAATGCGTAGTAATCTTTCTGCCAATATTACTAAGAATCTGAAATTGGATGTTAATCTTTCAGGTTTGATGGATGAGCGTAATACACCGCATTATGGTGCTTATGATATTATTCGTGGTCTTTGGTTGATGCAGCCGATGGATCCCATTTATCAGGAGAATGGCGGTTTTACCCAGCCTTCAAACTCTACTTTGATGAATCCGGTGGCGATGATGGATAAGGATGTTGTAGGATATAAAACTTATAAGAGCAAATGGTTTCAGTCAAGTTTTTCATTGAGTTATGATGTACCTTGGGTAGAAGGATTGAAACTAAAGGGGTTATATAGTTACGATTATATAATGAATGATAATAAGGAGTTTGAAAATACTTGGAAATCATATCGAGATAATCAGGTATGGACGCGTAATGATCCTCCTAAAGTAGGTCGTACATTCTATTCAAAAGATAATACTTTATGGCAAGTACAAGCTAATTACTCTCGTGAGTTTAATGGGCATAATATTGATGCGATGCTGCTGTTTGAGGAATCGACTTATAAGGGGGATAACTTTAATGGTAAAAAGGAACTTTCTATTCCTATAGATCAAGTTTTTGCCGGAAATGCTGATAACCAGCAATTTGGACAGAGTACTGCTGCTTCTGCCTTGTTTGATAATGCCAATCAAGCATTGGTAGGGCGTGTAGCTTACGATTATAAGTCCAAATATCTTATTGAATTTGCTTTCCGTTATGAAGGTTCTTCAAAATTCCCTGCAAATTCACGTTGGGCTATGTTTCCTTCAGTGTCAGGGGGATGGCGTGTCTCTGAAGAAAAGTTTTGGAAAGAATCTTCTTTGAATTTCATTAATAACCTTAAAATACGTGCTTCTTGGGGTAAGATGGGTGACGATGGTGCTTTAGCGTATCAGTTCCTTAATGGTTATACGTATCCGGTAGGTGGGGCAGCATATGCGATGCCGGGTGGTGCCATTTTTGATGGCTCATTTGTCAATGCTTCTGCAACAAAGGGATTGGCTAATCAAAGCATCTCATGGATTGAAGCTAAAACTTTTGATATAGGTTTTGATTTGGAAGCATGGGATGGCCTATTGGGATTGACTGTTGATTATTTCCGACGTGATCGTGATGGATTACTGACCACTCGGGCAGCGAGTCTTCCGGGAGTAGTGGGAGCCGCATTGCCACAAGAGAATCTGAATGGAGATATGACCCGTGGATATGAAATAGAAATAAGCCACCGTAATACCATCAATGAGTTCAGTTATGAGATAAAAGGAAATTTTGCGTATGCCCGTTCAGAAAATAAACATGTGGAAGGTGCGCGGAAAGGTAATTCTTATTTGAATTGGAAACAAAATTCAAACGATCGTTTTACAGATCTTTGGTGGGGATATGGGGCCGGCGAACGTTTTACTTCATGGGATCAAATTTATTACAATTCTATTTATATAGGACGTGGTTCTGTACTCGGTGATTATAACTATGAGGATTGGAACGGTGATGGTTGGATTAATGAATTGGACGAACATCCTTTGACGAACACGGGAGACCGTCCTTTGATAAATTTCGGTTTGACGTTTAATGCAAGTTGGAAAGGTTTTGATGTAAGTCTGTTGTTGCAAGGAGCTGCCAAACGTCATATCTCTTATGATGAGTTGCTTTACAATCCATTGTGGGCTAATACAAATGCTTTGGATCAATTTATGGATCGTTGGCGTCCTGCTGATAGTCATGCAGATCCTTACGATCCGGCAACTAAATGGATTAGCGGTCATTATGCTTACACTGGTTCACTGCCGAACCGGAATTCAGAATTCAATATGCAAAATGCTGCTTATCTGCGTTTGAAAACAATTGAAGTGGGATATAGTCTTCCTAAATCATGGTTGACTAAAATTGGTGTACAAGGGCTGCGTGTTTATTTAAGCGGTTATAACTTGTTTACCATTACCGGATTGAAATATTGTGATCCTGAATTCCCGTCAGGAAATTATGGATATAACTATCCTTTAAATAAAACAGTTACTATTGGAGCAAATCTTAAATTTTAAATGAATATCAACATGAAAATTAAAAAATATATCTTCGCATTTGCATTATGCATGGGGTCATTGACTTCTTGTGTAGATCTGGACATCCCACCAATGAATATTGTTGGTGATAATGATATTTTTGGAAGTACGGCGGGGGTTACAAGCTATATGGCCCGTTTGTATAGTACGTTGCCTGTAGAAGACTTCCGCTATTCGCATGTAAACATGTTCTTTTCGGGAGGTTCTAATTTTGCGCAACCTTCTTGTTTGACTGGTGAAGCTATTAGCCGTGACACGAAGGGGGCAGAGGTTGAAACAGCAAACTATTGGGATGCTGCGTATGCCTTAATACGTGAAACGAACTATTTTATAGAAACACTTCCCAAATATGCTGATTCACATTCTGCTGCTGAAATTGAAAGTTTGTTGGGCGAAGCGTATTTCATTCGTGCTTATACTTATTTTGCATTAGTAAAGCGTTATGGTGGTGTACCTATTGTTAACACAGTAATTGATTATCCGGCTACAGTAAGCATTCCTGAAACACAATTGTTCCGTGATTCGGAAGAGGCTGTCTGGGATTTTATTTCCAGTGATTTGGACTACGCTATTGCGCATTTGTCTGCAAAGAACCAAAAAGGACGTGCCAATAAATATGCAGCTGCAGCTTTTAAATCGCGTACTATGCTTTATGCCGGAAGTATTGCCAAATATAATGATGTGAATGAAGTTTATAATGATGCGCGTATTTGCGGAATTCCAGCAAATCGTGCTGCCGATTATTTTAAACAGGCTTATGAAGCATCGAAGATTGTTGATGAAGGAGGTTATGCTCTTTACAAAGGGGACTGGGCAACTAATAATAAAGATGCACAATATACTAATTTCGTGAATATTTTCTTGAAAGATACGGAAGAGAATATTTTCGTGAAATATTTTGATTACCCGGACTGTGTACATTCATATGATTGTTTTGCACAGCCTACGCAAACCTCTACCGGTGGTAGCAACACAGAAATTTGTCCTACATTGGATTTTGTAGAAATGTTTGAAGGTTTTGAGAAAGATGCCGATGGGCATTTTGCCAACATGAACACGGAAGGTTATTATAAATTGTATGAAACAACAATGGAACCTTTCAAGAATGCCGAACCTCGTTTGCGTGCTACTGTATTGCTGCCGGGTGACGAGTTCAAGGGTGAATCCATTGAAATCCGTCGTGGTATTTGGGTTGGAGAAGGTGATAAAATTTCTCCTCTTCTTCCTTCAGAAGATACCTATGGCTTTTATGATGATTATAGTGCTTATGCTAACGATGCGACGAGTTTGCTGAAATTGGCCAGTCGCGAATCGCAAAATACGGATGCTAATGCAATTCAGTTAAAGGATGGTACAATGATGAAGCGTGCAGGGAAAAGTGGTACAGTGAAGAATCAGGAGATAGGCTGTACGGTTTCCGGTTTCCTTATTCGTAAGTATCTGAATCCTGAACAGAAGAATACAACTTGGAATCAGTCTGTTACAGATTGGATTGATATCCGTTATGCAGAAGTATTGCTCAATCGTGCCGAGGCGGCTATGGAACTTGCAGCTGCGGGTAGTGTTACCGATGATGCCGGTAAGAATTATGTAGAGGAGGCTTTCCGCTGTGTGAATCTTATTCGTGAACGTGCAGGTGCTACGTTGCTTGCTTCTTCTGCAGAAACTTCAATTGATGTAGTGCGTATAGAGCGTCGTAAAGAGCTTGCTTTCGAAAATAAAACTTATTGGGATTTGAAGCGTTGGCGTATTATTGATGATGAGCAGTCTACACGCAGATATCGCACTCTGCAGCCATTCTTTGCAGCAGATGCCATGAAGTATTTCATGGATATCAAGGAGCAGGAATATGGATATACTTATACTTATGATACACGTAATTATTATCAGCAGATTCCGACTGGTGAAATCACCAAGAATCCGAACTGTAAACAAAATCCAGGTTATTAATTATAAGAAACGAAACATTCAATTATGAAAAAGTTAACATATATTTTGTTGTCCTTATGCTTATTGGTAAATTTTACCTCTTGCGATGTGGATAATTATGGAGAACCTGAAGAAACTTTCCGTGGTGCTTTTATTGATAAGGAAACCAAAGAACCTTTCCAAACAGCTATTGGTAATACCGGCATTCGTATCCGTATGATGGAGTATAGCTGGAGTGATACTCCGGAACCTTATGATTTTAATTGTATGCAGGATGGTACTTTCCAGAATACCAAAATATTTGCAGGCAATTATGGTATTATTCCTGAAGGTGCTTTTGTACCATTGGATGAAGAGATTATTGATATAAAAGGTACTGTAGAGAAAACTTATGAGATTGAGCCGCTGTTGCGCGTGAAATGGGTAGGCGAACCTCAGGTCAATGCAGATGGTACTGTGGAGGTGAAGGTTATAATTACTCGTGGTACAAATAATCCGGATTACCAACAACCGCTTACCGAAGCTTGGCTATTTGTGAGCGAAACGAGTTATGTCGGAGATTTCAGCTTCAGTCCGCGTTTTTCTACTCAGTTGTTAGGGGCAGCTTTAACCGATGTTTTAGGTAAAGAAATTACTATTAAGACAAAAGGACAATTCCCTGATTATTCGCGTAAATTCTTTTTGCGTGTAGGTGCTCGTACTACAAAAAGCTTTAGCGGTACCAATCGTTATAACTATACAACAATTAAAGAAATCACAACTATAGCACGTAATTAGTAATAATCTGGATGAGAGTGTATTGGAACCTTGATAAGCACATTGTTTGGTCTGGTTTTTTACACTCTCATCTCTTTTATAGATATTAATATGAAACAGTCCTTTTTTATTTTTATGGTAATTACCCTTATGTTACCTCAGTTCGTTTCTGCAAAAAGGGGGAAAAATAGTTCACAACTTACTGTTATTTCTTATAATATGCGGTATGGTACGGCAGAGGACGGTGTTAATGCATGGGAATTCAGAAAGCCAGCTACTATAAAAATGATTAAAAAGCATAAACCCGATATTTTGGGAGTTCAGGAAGCTTTGGATTTTCAGCTGGCGTTTATTCTTGAGAATTGCACGAACTATGAGGCTGTAGGTGTTGGACGCATTGATGGTAAGCACGACGGAGAGCATGCTTCAATAATGTATAATAAGAAAAAAATAGAATTGTTGGAGTGGGGTAATTTTTGGCTTTCTTCAACTCCTGAAATTCCTTCTATAGGATGGGATGCTGCATGTACCCGTACTGCTACATGGGCACTTTTGAAGGATAAAAAGACAATGGAGAAATTTTATTACGTTAATACTCATTTGGACCATGTCGGAAGAGTGGCACGGAAGGAAGGTCTGAATCTCATCTTAGAAAAGATACAGAAGATTAATCCTGATAATTTTCCATTAATTTTGACCGGAGATTTTAATATGGAGCATACAGATTCTTCCATACAAAAACTGAATGAAAAAATGATAGATGCTAGAACTTCTGCTAAAAAAACGGATTCTTTTGGTACTTTCAATGGATGGGGGACCCGTAGCTCCATTATAGATTATATTTATTATAAAGGGTTTAAAATGTGTACGGAATACGTTACAATTCGAGAAAAATATGCAGGAAAAACTTTTATTTCTGATCACTATCCGATTAAGGGGGTACTGAAGTTTTAATTATGTGAAAAATCATGATGTATTCTGGTTTTCTCACGATGTGTTTGCTAATGGAGGGTTGTTAGAATTATGGATGAGTCCGAAACCGAATAAAAAATGAGGGAAAGACAAGGAAATTCTTAATATGTCCCTACTGAATAGGTTGCTATTATGAAGAAAGGCGAAGAGGTGCAACTCCCTTCGCCTTTCTTCATAACAACTATGGCTTTTATTCTTACAGAATCCCTTGTGCCATCATAGCCTTCGCCACCTTCATAAATCCGGCCACATTGGCACCCTTCACGTAATTTACATAACCGTCGGCTTCTGTACCATATTGCACGCAAGCTTCGTGAATGTTCTTCATAATGCTCTTCAGTTTCTCGTCCACTTCCTCTGCACTCCAGCTCAACTTGATGGAGTTCTGAGTCATTTCGAGACCAGATACTGATACACCGCCAGCATTGGCTGCCTTACCCGGAGCATACAGAATCTTTGCATCCTGAAATACTTTGATGGCTTCCGGTGTAGAGGGCATGTTGGCGCCTTCGGATACTGCCATTACCCCATTAGCTATCAACTGACGGGCATGGTCGCCATTCAATTCATTCTGAGTGGCAGAAGGCAAAGCGATATCAGCCTTTTCGCCCCAAGGCTTGGCTCCTTCCACATATTTCACACCCGGATATTGTTCAGCATATTCGCGGATACGTCCACGATAGAGGTTTTTCAGTTCCATGATGTAATCCAACTTTTCGCGGTCAATGCCGTCCGGATCGTATACATAACCGTCAGAATCAGACATGGTCAATACCTTACCACCCAATTCCAATACTTTCTCGACCGTATATTGAGCTACGTTACCGGAACCGGAAATCAGACAAGTTTTGCCTTTCAGGTCAGTACCCTTAGTCTTCAACATTTCCATCAAGAAGTAGATGTTACCGTAGCCGGTAGCTTCCGGACGAATCAGCGAACCGCCGAACTCACGGCCCTTACCGGTGAAAGTACCCGTAAATTCATGAGCCAGCTTCTTATACATACCGAACATGAAACCTACTTCGCGACCACCTACACCGATATCACCGGCAGGTACGTCTGTTTCAGGGCCGATATGACGCCACAACTCCAGCATGAAAGCCTGAACGAAACGCATAACCTCAGCATTCGACTTGCCGCGCGGAGAGAAGTCCGAACCGCCTTTACCGCCACCCATGGGCAGAGTTGTCAATGAGTTTTTAAATGTCTGCTCGAAAGCAAGG
>OGZC01000286.1_pt1 | contig 30430 bp, 16 predicted proteins | sample 1576751 | NCBI WGS metagenome assembly OGZC01 (sample SAMEA3541486, study PRJEB24748) | human gut metagenome | biome: human gut; feature: human-associated habitat; material: faeces | place: China | collected 2012
TACTGATGGCAGTTTTCTTTTTCGGGAAGTATTCAAGAAGTCATTAAGTCGTGAGTGTAATGGAAGTGGTTAAATTGAAAGTTCATAAAGATGGTATGATGTGTTAAAATGAGAGTGATGAATTGTAATTTTCCGCATTGAATATTAAGAGACTTGTAGGTGTAAGCCTTTTGCTGTTTTATTATATTCTTTCAAAAAATGAAAGCTAATCTTTGAATAAATATTTTTTGAATTTAAGTGACGCTTGACACATTTTTCCCGTTTATTAGGGTGAAAGGCCTTAATACAAGGGAAAGGAGGAGAAGCCTATGGATGATAAGCAGATATTAGATTTATATTGGGAGCGCTCCGAAGCTGCTATATCCGAAACTTCAAAAAAATACGGAAAGTATTGCAGATACATAGCCTTTAATATTCTTCACAATGACGAAGATAGCGAGGAATGTGTAAATGATACTTATTTAAGAGCTTGGAACAGCATACCGCCTAACCGTCCATCTGTCCTAAAAACTTTTTTAGGGAAGATTACTCGCAACCTATCTTTGGACAGGTACGAACTGCTTAATGCAAAGAAACGTAATGGTGGGCAAATGCCATTGGTTTTTGATGAAATACAAGAGTGCATACCATCGTTGGATAGTACAGAAAACATTGTTGAAGAAATCGCTCTAACGGATATTCTCAACCGCTTTCTTTCTTCCCTGTCATTAGAACAGCGAAAAATCTTTATGAGAAGATATTGGTATTTATCGCCCATTAAAGAAATTGCAACGGAATATGGTATGAGCGAGAGCAAAATCAAGATGTCATTATTTCGTTCAAGGAACGAACTCAAAAAATTGTTAGAGAAAGAAGGTATCTCTGTATGAAAGAAAAGAAACTTTTAAGGGCATTGGGAAATGTCGATAATCAGTATATTAAGGAGGCTGAACCTATGAAAAAAACAAGTAAAATAACTAATCGGCAAAAATGGGTGTCTGTTGCAGCTTGCTTCGTACTCGTTGCTGTGATTGGAGTGGGAGTTTTTCAAAGCAATCTGTCCAATTACATGACTACGGCGCTGATGCTGCGCTATCCCGAAATTTTCAAGGTAGGCGTTGCCGGCGGACCGGTTATCGACTGGGGATACTACGAGATAATGTACGGTGAGCGCTATATGGACACTCCGCAAGCGAACCCGGAAGGCTACAAGCAGACAAATCTGAAAAACCTTGCCGGTAACTTGAAAGGACATCTGCTCATCATACACGACGACCACGACGACACCTGCGTGCCGCAGCACACCCTTTCATTCATGAAGGCGTGCGTGGATGCCCGTACCTATCCCGATTTGTTTATCTATCCCACGCACAAGCACAACGTCCTGGGACGCGACCGTGTGCATCTGCACGAGAAGATAACAAGATATTTTGAAGAATATCTTTAATGTACAATGTACCGTACAATTTGCTATGCAGTGCGGGCGTGCAAATAGGGAGTAGATGGTAGAAGAAAGAAGAGAATAAAAGAGAGAATAAATCATTAAGTATAACAATCTGTACAACTTACCTGATGCCCCACAGCACAGACAAATTGTACATTGTAAATTGTAAATGAACCCATGAAAGTATTATTATTAGGCTCCGGTGGCCGCGAACACGCTCTGGCATGGAAGATTGCCCAAAGCCCGAAAGTAGAGAAACTATATATTGCGCCCGGCAATGCAGGTACAAGCGAAGCAGGCGAGAATGTGAACCTGAAGGCGACAGACTTTCCCGCACTCAAGGCCTTTGCCCTTGAGAAAGAAATCGACATGATTGTTGTGGGTCCCGAAGACCCGTTGGTACAAGGCATCTTCGACAGCTTCAAGGAAGACCCTGCCACCTGCCATATCGACATCATCGGCCCCACCGCCAAAGGTGCCACACTGGAAGGTAGCAAGGAATTTGCCAAAGGCTTCATGATGCGCCACAACATCCCCACTGCCCGCTACAAGAGCATCACCGCCGACAACTTGCAGGAGGGACTCGACTTCCTCGCTTCCCTCGAAGCGCCTTACGTACTGAAGGCCGACGGACTGTGTGCAGGCAAGGGCGTGCTGATTCTCCCCACACTGGAAGAAGCTCAGAAAGAGCTGAAGGAAATGCTGGGCGGCATGTTCGGCGATGCCAGCGCCACGGTAGTCATTGAAGAGTTCCTCAGCGGCATCGAATGCTCCGTATTCGTGATGACAGACGGCCGCCACTATAAGGTATTGCCCGTAGCCAAAGATTACAAGCGTATCGGCGAAGGCGACAAAGGACTCAACACCGGCGGTATGGGCAGCGTTACTCCCGTACCTTTTGCCGACGAAACATTTATGGAAAAAGTACGCACCCGCATCATCGAACCTACCGTAAACGGTCTGCTGGAAGAAGAAATCGGCTACCAAGGCTTCATCTTCCTGGGACTTATCAACGTGAAGGGCGAACCGATGGTGATTGAATACAACGTCCGCATGGGCGACCCCGAAACCGAAAGTGTAATGCTGCGTATCAAGAGCGACCTGGTAGACCTACTCGAAGGCGTTGCCCAGGGCGACCTCGACCAGCGTACACTGGAATTCGACCCACGCACAGCCGCTTGCGTCATGCTGGTGAGCGGAGGATATCCGGAAGCCTACGAAAAGGGCAAGGTGATGACCGGATTCGAGAAGGCTGCCGAAACAGACAGCATCCTCTTCCATGCCGGAACAGCCACCAAAGACGGACAGACCGTAACCTCCGGTGGCCGTGTCATCGCCGTCTGCTCCTATGGTGAAACGAAGGAAGAAGCCTTGCAGAAGAGCTACCGCGTGGCCGACATGATAAACTTCGAGAAGAAATATTTCCGTCGCGACATCGGATTTGACTTATAAATGAGAACGAAGAGATTCCAGAACCGGATAACGGCAGGGCGGTTCACACTACCCACCGCTATCCTGATTTCAGTATCCTGCTGGATACTGACCGCTGTTCTGTTGCCCGAGACGGAGACACAGCAAAGCGGATATTCCCTTTGGGAAACATTCTGCGACTTCTGCATCCCCACCTGGGCAAACCGTCTCTTCAGCTTTATTCTGTATGCCGTCATCGGGTACTTCCTAATACAGCTCAACAATACGTTCGCCATCATCCGGATGCGGGCATCGGTACAGACTTCTGTCTACTTCCTGCTGATATCCGTCTGCCCCAGCCTACACATGCTGTATGCGGGAGACTTGGCAGCTGCCTCCTTCCTGGTGGCACTGTTTTTCCTCTTCAAGAGCTACCAGCAGGCACGGCCCACAGGCAGTCTCTTCCACGCCTTTGTCTTCATCGGACTGGGCAGCCTGCTTTTTCCGCAGCTCATGCTGTTTGTCCCCATCTTCTGGATAGGTGCCTACAACTTCCAGTCTCTCCAACCCAAAAGTTTCTTCGCTTCCTTGGTAGGATGGAGCGTACCCTACTGGCTGTTACTGGGACACGCCCTCTACTACGGGCAAATGGAACTCTTCTGCCAGCCCTTCCGCGAGCTGGTGACCTTCGCTCCCACCCGGTTCGACTATCAGCCGTGGGAACTCGCCACCCTCGGGTATCTCCTTGTTCTGTTCATCGTCAGCGCGGCACACTGTCTCATTGCCGGCTATGAAGACAAGATACGCACCCGAAGCTATCTACACTTCCTCATCCTGCTGAATTTCTGCATCTTTGTCTATATCGGACTGCAACCGGTATTGAGTGTCCACCTGATGTCCTTCCTGCTCATCGGTGTCAGCATCCTGGCGGGACACTTGTTTGTACTGACAAATAGCCGCAGTTCCAATATATTCTTCATTTGTGCATTTATCGGATTATTCATTCTATTAGGATTCAACATATGGACGCTTTTGTAGATACACTCGTACAGCTGCTAATTGACTGGGGATATGTCGGTCTGTTCATCTCTGCCCTATTGGCAGGAAGCATCATTCCGTTCAGTTCCGAGATAGTGATGGTAGCACTGGTCAAGGTCGGTCTGAGCCCGGCACTGTGCGTACTCTCCGCCACCTTGGGAAATACGCTGGGAGGCATGACGTGCTACTACATGGGACGTCTGGGACGTATAGACTGGATTGAGAAATATTTCAAGGTAAAAAGGGAAAAGATAAAACGGATGCAGCATTTCCTCCAAGGGAAAGGGGCACTGATGGCTTTCTTCGCCTTTCTGCCTTTTGTGGGAGAAGCCATAGCCATTGCACTGGGCTTCATGCGCAGTAATCTGATGCTGACCACCACGTCCATGTTTGCAGGGAAACTGGTGCGCTACATAGCTATGCTGTGGGCACTGCAAGGAGCCATTTCGATGATGAATTATTGACATGTAGTGAGTTTGAGCAATAGATGTATAGATACAACGCGTTGGATGTATAGATGCAACGTGCTGGATGTATAGATGCAGCACGCTGGATATATAGGCGCAACAACACGCTGAATCACAGAGAATTAAACTAAATAAAAACATTCAACAAAAGCAGAAGTGATGCAACGAATCATAGAGAAGACGGAAGACGGAAGTGCGACACTGTTTGTACCGGAACTGAATGAACATTATCATTCGGTAAAGGGGGCACGTACAGAGTCACAGCACATCTTCATCGACATGGGACTGAAAGCATCCGCTACTGCCCGCCCGCATATCCTTGAAATCGGTTTCGGCACCGGGCTGAATGCCCTGCTTACACTGGAAACTGCCGAAAAGGAAAAGAGACCTGTGCACTATACCGGTATCGAACTCTATCCGCTTGCATGGCCGGAGGTGGATGCGCTAAAATATAGCGACAATCCTCTGTTCGAGGAACTGCATCGGGCTGCGTGGGAAGAAGAAGTTGCCATAACTCCTTATTTCACACTGAGAAAAGTGCGGGCAGATGTCGAAACAATAAGCATTGACAGTTTGTTAATGATTAATAAATCTCCGTTCGATGTTGTCTACTTCGATGCCTTTGCACCCGAAAAGCAACCGGGAATGTGGGAGGAAAAAGTCTTCCGGAATATCCATGCCGCCATGAGCACCGATGGCGTGCTGACCACCTACTGCGCCAAAGGAGTAATACGCCGCATGCTGCAAGCCGTAGGATTCAAGGTAGAGCGTCTCCCAGGTCCCCCCGGAGGGAAACGGGAGATACTGAGGGGAAGGAAAGAGGAAGTGATAAATGGATAAGGAATAGTTGATAATGAATAGTTGATGCCCCCTGCCACAGCGCAGCCAAATTGTAAATTGTAAATAGTAAATTGTAAATGAAAAAGTTTTGTTTTTTACTCCTCATAGCCACCTTGCTCTTCTCGTGCAAGCAAGGAGGCCAACAGAACAAGAAGAATGACGATAAACCCGTGATTACCGTCACCATCGAGCCGCTGCGGTATTTCACCGAAGCCATTGCCGGCGATGAATTCACCGTCGTCAGCATGGTGCCCAAAGGTTCAAGTCCGGAAACCTACGACCCCACGCCCCAGCAGCTTGTCGACCTTGCCCAAAGCAAGGCCTATTTCCGCATCGGCTACATCGGTTTCGAGCAGACATGGACGGAAAAACTGACGGACAATGCTCCCCACCTGCAATTCTTCGATATGTCCGAGAATGTGGAACTTATTCTGGACGATACCCATGCACATCATCATAAAGACGGGCATGTACACGAAGGCCATACGCACGCCGGTGGTGTGGAACCCCACATCTGGAATTCCACCATCAACGCCCAAATCATTGCCGGAAACATTCTGAATGCACTCTGCGCCATAGACAAAGCCAATGAAAACGCCTACATGGAACGTTACAACTTACTCATCCGGCGGATAGAGCATACGGACAGCCTCATCTGCCAGATGCTTTCCAGCCCGAATGCCGACCGTGCCTTCATGATTTATCATCCGGCACTTTCCTACTTTGCCCGCGACTACAACCTACACCAGATTCCTATCGAGGCAGGTGGAAAGGAGCCCTCCCCCGCCCATCTGAAGAACCTGATAAACTCCTGCAAGAAGGAGAAGGTACGCATCATCTTTGTACAGCCGGAATTCGACCGCCGCAATGCCGACCTTATCGCCCAGCAGACCGGAACACGGGTGGTAGCTATCAATCCCCTCTCATACGACTGGGAGGAGGAGATGATGAATACGGCCAGAGCGCTTGTAAAAGAGTAAACGATGATTCTGTCCATTTAACGAAGAAGAAGCTATGCCTGCATCCCCCATCATAGAGATAAAGAACCTCAGCGCCGGATACGATAACCGGACCGTACTGCATGATATAAACCTGACTATCTACGAACGTGATTTTCTGGGTATCATCGGTCCCAACGGTGGTGGAAAGACTACCCTTATCAAATGTATACTGGGACTGCTGAAACCCACTACCGGGGAGATTCTATATCACTCCTGCCCTCCATCCCCCTCCGAAATTGCCAATTGTCAATTATCAACTGTCAATTGTCAATTATCCATGGGTTACTTGCCCCAGTACAGCAGCATCGACCGGAAATTTCCCATCACCGTAGAGGAGGTCATCCTTTCAGGACTCAGCAGCAAGAAGCCGCTGGCTTCACGCTTCACCGCCCGACACCGCGAGAAAGCCTCTGCCGTGATAGCCCGCATGGGGCTGGAAGGCATGGAGCAGCGTGCCATCGGCGCTTTGAGCGGCGGACAGTTGCAACGTGCCCTCCTGGGCCGTGCCATCATCTCCGACCCGCAGGTGGTGATTCTCGACGAACCCAGCACATACATCGACAAGCGTTTCGAAGCCCGCCTCTACGAACTGCTGGCAGAGATAAACAAGGATTGCGCCATTATTCTCGTCAGCCACGACATCGGCACGGTGTTGCAGCAAGTCAAGTCCATTGCCTGCGTCAACGAAACCCTGGACTACCATCCCGATACCGGCGTTACGGAAGAATGGCTGGAACGCAACTTCAACTGCCCGATAGAGTTGCTGGGGCACGGGACACTGCCGCACAGGATATTGAAAGAACACAAGCATTCTCACGGATGACTGGAAGCAAAGGAGGCCGACCCATTGTAGAACCGACCTCCCGTTACCCTTCCGAATAACTATCCGACAATCTTCTTACCCGTCATTTATATTGGAAAGCCTTATACGAATGGGGTAGTAATGACAAACGGAAAGAGTTCTTTGGTGTCACCGGACGCCTGCTCTGTACGGGTTCGGCAGGAAGGGGAGCCAGAATATCTCCATTCTCCAGATTTTCCAACCTCGTCACCTCATCATCGGTAACAATACGCACTTCCACCGGTTCATCATTGAAGTTCTCCACCACCAGTGTTTTATTGTCATACACAAACAATCCGACTTTGGAGGGAGCCTCCAGATAGATATCCATATCCCTACTCATAATGCGGCGAATCTCATTCAAGGCTTTTGCCGGAAAATCATATAAATTTCCCATATCATCGGGAATGGTCAATACATATAGATTGCCGGCGGCATAGGGAGCTCTCAACAAAATAGGATACCCCGATACTCCTCCCGTCAACGGACGGCCCGCACTGACTACTTCCCAAGCATCATTCGTATAATACTGAACCTGCGGTATCAATAAATCGCGTCCGGCTTGTCCATATCGGCCAAAATCATTGACAAGAGCTTTCAAATCGGTACAACGCAACTCTACTATTTCGGCAATTTTTTCAGGAATGGCTTTCAGCAAGCCGCTTGTAATCACCACATCCCGTCCGCTTTGCAATTGCTTCCTAATGTCGGTCATGAGCTCCGGAGCTTGAGCCGCCTGGGCAGTCAGCAGCACCACTTGTTGGTCTTTCGGAAAAACGGGACGTATATCCATCGGCAAACCTATCATGCCCAGATAATTCTGCAAGAAATCATCACCCGCCACATGAAAAGGCTTGTAGGACTTGATGCCAATGGGGTTACCCAACTTACCTACCAGTTTATCAGTCTGTTTCAATACAACATCCGCAATGCGTGCCATGGTGGTAGGCTCTATGGAAGTTCCGTTCTTCTGCCGGATAGGGGCAGTCATCTCATCATAATTAAAGCTGGTGCCCATGCCCTGCCAAGGGGTACGGAACCTGGGAGACAACTTCACGCCCAGAAGCTGGTTATAGGCAAAGAGAATGATTTCGGGAGCCTTGGCAAGCATGGTCAGATGCAGCTGCTCAGCATAGCGGTCCATACCCAGATTCAGTCCACCGGAGTCCACCCATCCTCCACCATTGTAGCCCGGACGCAGATTATCAAAATAACGGATAATATTATAGCTTAGATAATTCTGCAGATGCTGGTTGCCGGCAGGGTCCCTTGTTTCGGTACCCGTCCAGACACCGTCAAAGAGTTGGGGACCTTCCTCCAGATTAAAGCCCAAACCTTGGAAATGGTCGTACCAGTTGGGATACTTGATGATTACCTTTACACGAGGATTCACCTTCTTGGCAGGTTTCAGCACAAGGTCGCGCCCGGCTTCAGTCATCAGCTTCAAACGGTATTCCGTCCAGCTCTGCGTACCTTTGGCTTTTATCTCTATGTCCGACTTGCAACTGGTGAAGAAAAAGTCATCCAGAATAAACTCGTCAAAGTGCTTTGCCGTATGTTCTGCAATCTTTCGCACCATCTCACGATGCTCGGGATTGGAATAGCAGAACGTCTCGAAACTGTTCGCCTCGTTGATGGTGTAGGTAATTCCTCCGGCAGTCTCTATTCCCCGGTCATGGAAAAATTTCTTAGCTTGCTCCAGGGTGGCGTCATCCACAATCAGTAAATCACGATGTGTTTCCAAATAAATCTTGTCCACTTCCAACTGTTGTGAAATCACATTCCAAGTCGAATCCAGCCAATGGATGTCCTTCATCTTGTCTACCTCGTAGGCACGTACATAGACCGATACCTTAAAATTGTCATAAGCTTTTGCCTGCATGGCCATAGTGCAGACCATGCAGAGCAGAAAAGCTACAATTACAAACTTATCTACCTTTATTTTACTGTTCATTACCATTCAATATTTTCTGAGATGCCAATACCATATACATAAACCACGTAGCATGTCCGCCCAAACAGTACTCACCTTCCTGCCATAAGAACGGGAAATGAAGTAATTCGGGCAAGTCGGGACGAATCAGATTTGTACCCGGAGACACTCCACCCGGAATATAAGACCAGTCGGCACGGTTGACACCATAGGCGGCTTTCACCGTTTCGGCACCGACTCCCGTTACAAACGCTGCCTGATTACGTCCCGGATGCATACCGAGCAGGTATTGGACAGCATTGAAAATATAGTCCGGTGCAAACAAGTCAGGATAGGCAGCATGCAGGTAACAGTAATTGTAGCCCAGATGCTGGGGTTCCCATGAACCGGAAGAACGGTTACCTCTGTCATGCGGCACTCCATACGGAGTTTTACTGCTATACTCCTGATACATAGCCTGCAACTCCGGCAGTGCTTTGCGAACAGCCTTGCTGAAACGTGCATTTCCCACAGCCTTGTCGAAACGTCCGATGAACCAACCCGTCTGACGGATATTCTTGCAGATGAAATCCTGCTGCTGCAAAACGAAATCACGGTACTCCACTTCCTTTGTCGCCAGATAAAGTTCTACGGCAGCATGTACCTTGGCTGTCAGCACCCGGTTGTTGTCGCAGCGGGTAATCCTGAACAATTCACGGGCTATCTCCAGACAATCCGCTCCCAATGCATCGTTATGTCCCTTCAAGACACGTGAAATACCTGCCAGCCAGGCAGCCACCTGAAGTTCCCTACCAGGGTTGTCCTCCGTAAACACCCAGCGGTCGTCGGCAGTCCCACTGACATGGTCTGTATGGGCCGACGCATCACCCAAGTGTGCATACTGGCGTACGGTAGGACACAGAATCCCTCTGTAGAGACGCCCCAGAGCCTTCCAACCCGCCACTATCGTCAAAGCACCGTTTTCCACCTGCTGCAACAAGTCATTCTTTCCATCCGGCTGGTGAATCTCGACTATCTTCTTTTCAAAATCTATGGAAGTCTCGTCCCAATAGGCACCAAAGTTCTCACAAGCCATGGCAAGTATATAGGCCTCGCCTGCCTGGGATTCCACACGCAGGTCATAGTCCCCCGCATCGTGCCATCCACCCACATTCAGCCCTGGAACCAAATCACCCGGCTGGTACTTACAAAGAGTAGAGGTTCCCTGAGTATATCCGTCTATATGGTTGATATCGGTTTTGGCCATACGTGCATCGTCATGATGACAGAAGTCATGCCATACACGGTATTTTTCGTTCACACGCATGTGGCACATCTGTACCGGCAAGAAGTATTCCACCTCTGCCTGCCAGATACCCTTGTCCCACACATCTTTGGCAATGCGGAACACCGGAGAAGCAGCATCGCCGTACATTACCTGATAGAGCCCTTCTTCCGTCACTTCCGTGAAATCGAACTGCAGATAGTGGTAGCGTTGGAAATCTCCCCAATCCTTGGCAGCCTGCTGCTTTACCAGTTTCCTGCCATCGGCAGCAATGCGATAAAGGGCAGGTTGCTTGAAGTCTGTATCCCGTTTATCCAACTCTATGACAGCCACTTTCTTCTGTCCAGGATGGTAACCTACTTGAGAGGCTTGCACCACCGGTGCATAACGCCAGTCTTTAGTGACTGTCGGACGGATTATCCATTTCACCGCACCTTCCTTTGTACCTGCCGGGAACTCCGAACGGAGCACAAACCAACCGTTGTTATGATTTATCCTTCCATCATACAGCAACAAGTCTCCTTTCTCACTTTCAATCGTAATCTTTGCCAAATCATCCTGAGGATTGAGTACAAACTTTTTCCCTGCGGCCAAAGGAGCAGAGACGATATCATCGGCAATCATCGGGTTATAAGTCTTTCTATCCAACAGCAACTGGTCCAAATCAGCTTTCCCGCCAGGGTTGAAATCTCCGATATGCTCCATGTTGGAAGACTGTTTCATGGTGGGCCCCATCGCCTGGTGGGGAAAGACTCCCGTCCGGTTGTCCATAATCCACGGCTTGCCCAGCAAAGTGGAAGGTACCAATTCCAGATTAAAGCCCAACTTGCCGGCAAACCGCTCGGGCACCGGTTGGTCCAAATCAACGGTCAATACCAGATAATCCTTCTCGCCTTTGACCTTAATGGTATAGCCAAAAACAAAATCCGGATAAATCATCGGATTAAAGCCTGCCATATGTTTGGCCGAATCCGGATAACTCAATGTGACACGGATTTCATTGTCAGCCTCATCCACCACCCTGCTTCTCATCTTGGGCAATCCCTGCCACTGCCCTTGCGAGATTTCAAAGCGCACATCTCCATTGGCAGCCCTGCGGTCTCCATTCAAAACAAGGGTCAGTCCTCCCTGGTGTCCTTCAGGGTAGACGTCACTGAACACCATCACATTGGCCCCGCCATTCTCAAAATATCCCGATGGATTGATTCTGAAATCCTGGGCGTGCAGCCCCATACAAAGCATCAGTGATGCTGCACCTGCTATAAATTTCTTCATAAATACTATTTTAAACGATTATGTATTTCTACTCCCAAGCGTACCGTATGATACGGGCAACGCCACATACTCACTTTGGGAGTATCCTTCTTGGGTTCTCCATCAAAACAATCACTGTACCATTCACCGTATTCCCGGTCTATCATACAGTCCTTTACGAAAGTCCAAACCGTATCGGCCGATTGCAGATAAACGTCATTCCCGCTGATTTGCCAGGCATTGACACAAGCTATCATCGTTTCAATCTGGCCCCACCATGAGGCATGCCCGGTTGTTCTTCCGCCCTTCTTTTCATACATCATATACCCTTTGTCACTCAGTCCTTCCACCAAGCAAGCATCCGTCACATCCAGCGCAAGCCGATTCGCCCTATCCATCAGTTGACGGTCTTCTAACACACGGGCAGCCTCACAAAGCAGCCATCCCGCCTCTACATCATGTCCATAAGAGTCCATCTCAACCAGACTGTTCCATGCATTATCAAAGAACAAATTAAAATGCCTCCTTGAAGAGTCATAAATGCGGTCCATAAACAACTCGGTGCAGAATTCGAGTCTTTTCCTCAGTCCATCGTCTTTCCAGCACTGATATAAAAGGGTATAAGCCTCCAGCACGTGCAAATGCGCATTCATAGTCTTGGGTGCATTGTTATCATAATTATCCAGTTGTTTCCAATCTTCAGTAAAAGATTCCACATAACCGTCATATTGCGGTTCGCGGCCTTTCTCCTCCAAGGTATGATATAAACCGACAGCCATATCCAGACTCTCGCTGTTACCTGTTGCCAGATAGTGTTCAGCCAGCCCATAGATGGCGTAGGTCATGGCATACGTATATTTGGAAGCATTCAGCACCTCACCGTCAGGATTGACCAGCCAATATACCCCACCATGTTCCTTGTCTATAAATGTATCAATGAAGTAGCGTTGCGATTTATCCGCAAGCTTCAGATAAGCCTCATCCTTAAACGTACGGTATGCGGCAGAAAAACTCCACAGAATCCGGGCATTCAGAACCCCTCCTCTCGGAGCATCCACTACCGGAATACCATTCCGCAATACAGTTCCATAAAAACCGCCGTCGGGAGCCACTGCATAATCCATCCAAAACGGCAACACGCTGTCTCTGACATTCGTGACAATCTCTGTACGCATGCGTGTCTGCATATCTGTCTCCCCTGAATGCGACCGGCAGCCTGCCAGACAAGACGCAACCAGCAGTGCTATCCAATAAAACATCTTCCTTTCCATAATTATTCTCTAAAACCATCAAACTTTTCCTTGTTTAATTCCCCGTTTATCAGAGACTGGTGTTCGTCGTCTCAAGTACTGGTGTTTGTCATGTCAGACACCGGCTTTCATCACGACAGACGCTGACGTCTATCACAACAACTACTGGTGCCTGACATTTCACTCACAAATATTTTATTATTAAGTGTTTATTTATAATTTATCAATATCCCGGATTCTGGTCAGCCTGATTGATGAGCGGGTTGGTCAGAATCTCATTCGTCGGAATCGGGAAGATTTCCTGATAAGTCTCGTGCTCAAAGAAACGGAATGAGTCACCAGTCTGCAGACAAGCCTCTTGTGAAGAGTTGGCTGCTGTCTTCGGATATTCGGCGGCAAACCATTCTTTGCACATACCCATACGGCACAAATCATGGTAAAGCGAGAACTCGGCATTGAATTCATGGCGACGCTCTATAATCAGCGCCACCTTCCATACCGGAGAAGTATAGCCTTTGGCTGCTTTATAGCTTGTATAATAGGTCTCTGCATCCGGCACTTCCACCGTCTGGGTATTCAACATGTCGGCGGGTAGGTCAATCATCGTCGCTCCCATCTCCAAATTACCCCAAGCACGGTTACGTATCTGACGTATCATGTTCCATCCGGTAGCGTTGTCACCTGTCTCGAAACAACATTCTGCATAGTCGAGCATGATGCCTGCATAACGCTTCAGAGTCAACGAAATAGGATTGAATACTTTGTTGTTCTCACCTGGCTTGCATCTCCAGTATTTCAAGGAATAAACAGTAGGCATATTTTCGGAACCTTGGAAAAGACCGTCAAAACCACTTGTCACCCCTACAGTCTGCCCGGTAATGGGATGCGTATCCCCTTTGGCAACAGCAGAGTATTGGCGGCGTTTGTCACCCGGTTCAAAGGAACGTACAAACTCCCAAGAAAGACAGAGAGCCCCCCAGCCTCCCCATTCGGGTGCCGCACACATATATCCGTACCACATCATGGCATCTGAAGACGAATCGGCTCCCCAGCCCATATATCCTTGTTCATGATACATCACCTCAAATACAGATTCTTTGGTCCAATGTGTATCCCAGGCATGCAGGTTACCGAAGCAGGGCTCCAATGAATAGGTTCCACTGTCCACTATATCCTTTAGTTCCGTCTTGGCTTTCGTAAAGTCTTTCTTCAACATATACAGCTCGGCCAAATAAGCTTTGCAGAACCCCTTGGTTATACGTCCGTATTCACCATTCATGGGTAACCAGTCCAGATGGTCGCGTCCAAAAGACAAATCTTCCTCGATAGCCGCATAAGTCTCATCCACGGATTCCGGACGTGCCTTTCCTACCGAAGTAGTATAGGTTTCACCGGTAAGCAACATCGGTACCCTTCCGAAAAGTTTCGTCAGGTAAAGGTAGTTATAACCGCGGATGGCACGTGCTTGCGCTTCATAAACGGTCTTGGAATTGCTGTCCGCAAATATAGAGGCATCCGCCGTCTCCAGGCCAGCCAGGAAACGGTTTGCACGGTCCACTGCACGATAACTCATCCGCCATGCAGTCTCCAGGGAACCCTTATCGGGTTTCCAGGCATGACGCTGCCATTCCGCATCCCAACCGGAAGCCTGACAGTCCATCGTAGAATGGTTGGCAGCAAATACCTGAGGCTTGAATCCCCATGTTTCGTCATCACCGGAACCGTGCTGGTCCGTATAAAAGGTATCATAAAGTCCGTTCAATCCGGAAAGGACATTCTCCTCCGTTTTAAACATGAAATCTGCCGGAAGAATATCGTAATGATCCACTTCCAAATAATCGTCACAAGACGTTACGGTGCTTAAGGCCAGCACACCGATCAACAGTTTATATAAGTTTTTCATAATCATATTTTTTATCCGTTAGTATTAGAACTGTACACTCAGACCGAAAGTAACCGACATCGGGAACGGATAACGTCCTCCGTCAAATCCCGAATACAATACATTGGAGTCACCAACTTCCGGATCGCCGAACTTATTGTACGAAGAGATGGTACATACATTGTCGACACTGGCAAATACGCGTGCATTTTCCATTTTCACCGGTTTCAGCACATTCTTCGGGAATGTATATCCTATCTGAATATTTGAAATCTTCAGATAATCCCCCTTCTGGATGTAGGCGTCGGACACACGCATGTTCTTATTATAGTCTGTCTTGGTGATACGCGGATATTTGGCGCCGGTATTCGAAGATGACCATGCATTATTGATATATTCCTTCAGTACATTCTGATAACCGCCGTCGGGTGCATAGACTGAGGTCAAGCGGGCCGAAGAATAAGAAAGGATATCCATACCGGCTACACCGTACAAGTTCATCGAGAAATCAAAGTTTTTCCAGGAAGCGGTAAGGTTCATTCCGTAAGTGAACTTGGGATATCCATTGCCTATAACAGTACGGTCGGCATCGGTAATCTGCCCGTCACCATTCAAATCAACAAACTTATAGTCGCCGGGCTGGGTAGTCTTGTCCTGATATACACCACTTTCAACTCCCTTTTCAACCGCCAGCCTATTCATTTCATCAATTTCGGCCTGGGTTCTGAAAATGCCTTCTACCTTCCAGCCATAGTAGGAACCTACAGGATAGCCGTTCTGTGTAATGGAGTGGTTGTCCCAGTTGTCGCCATCTTGTGCTGACCCTGACTTGCTGAATATCGGATCGCCGACTTCAATAGCCTCGTTCTTCAGGGTAGACCCATTCAGCCTTATGCCGATATTCCAATCGCTGAAGCTCTTGTTCCACGCAGCAGTAAACTCGAAACCTGAGTTACGGATATGTCCCGCGTTAGTATAGACATTGGAGAAACCGGTAGAAGGACGAATCTGGCGATACAGAAGCAGATCCTTTGCGTCACGGATAAAGTAATCGGCAGAGAAAGAAAGCTCATTGTTCATAAAGGCAAAATCAATACCGATATTTGTCTGCTCATTGGTTTCCCATTTCAGGTTGGTATCAATTTCTTTCTGCTGGGCAATACCGGCACCGTTAATCACACTCGAACCATTAAAGAACCAGTACATTGCATTTGCCGAAGACAACTGTGCTATGGACAAGTTGGTACCATTGCCCGCATTACCGGTCTGTCCCCATCCGGCACGCAACTTCAAGTTACTGAACAGTTCTAAATCCTTAATGAACTTTTCCTCGGAAAGACGCCAAGCTACAGAAGCGGAAGGGAATGTACCATAACGATTGCCGGCACCAAAGTTCGAAGAACCGTCGCGGCGTACCGTTGCAGTCACAATATAGCGGTCGTTCAAAGTATAAGTCAGACGGCCGAAGTAAGAAAGGAATCTTGTCTTCAAATCCAGCCCACCATCCGTTTGCTTAGACGATGGGTCATTGGTCAATGAAATTTTGCGGATGTTGTCTGCCGGGAAATCGTTGGCACTGGAATTCAGCCAGGCACCGTTCGTATCGCTGGTAGAGAAACCGGCCATTGCACTTACGCGGTGATGCTCATTGGACCAGTCATAGTTCAAGAACGCTTCCAGACCGAGTGAAGTGGACTGGCTCTGGTTCAGCGAGAACGAGTCCTTACGGTCTTGAGTTCCAAAGGTTCTATCATTATAGGCTGTATAGCCATTATAACCTTTTGTATAATAATTATAACTGGCAATAGTTTTGAAGGTCAACCCTTTGTACAAATCGAGTTGTAGGAAAGCACTGGCGAGCAGACGGTCCCATTTATTGATGCTGTCGGCAGTCTTGGCAGCAGCAACCAGATTGTCAGCTCCCTTGTTCACATCCCCATTACCTTCTTTCTTGTAATGTCCCCAAGTACCGTCGGGCAACACAATAGGCATGGAATAGAAAACACCGTCCTCTACATAATCCATGGTTGGAATGGCTTGTGCATAGTTTCTCAGGTTGCCTCCTCCCATCTTTTCCGAATGTGCATAGTTCAAGTTCAAGCCTACATGCAGAAAGTCTTTCACTTTGTGAGTGATATTAGCGCGTGCCGTCAAGCGTTTAAAATTCGACTCAATCACGATACCCTGGTTGTTCAAATAACCCAGAGATAAGTTGGCTTGGGTATTTTCGCTGCCTCCCGAAGCAGAAAGGTTATAGTTCTGCTGTAATGCCGTGCGTGACATTTCATCCTGCCAGTCAATGCTGTTCAGTCTGCCTATGTAATCCTCGCCATATGCCAGATTGGTCATGGCAATACCGTCATTCTTGACGGCGGAACGTACAGCACTTGCAAACAAGCCCGCATCAGCCACATCAATCTTATTCGAATTGAACTGGAGGGCATAGTTGGCCGAAAAGTTCACCTTTGCCTTCCCCTTACCACCGTTCTTGGTAGTAATCATAATGACGCCATTGGCACCGCGAGTACCATAGATTGCCGTAGCCGAAGCATCCTTCAGAATTTCGATGGACTCTACATCATTAGGATTCAAGAAATCGATGGAAGTTCCTACCTGCACACCGTCCACTACATAGAGTGGGTCGGCAGAACCATTCACGGTTGCCACACCGCGGATACGGATGGAGAAACCTCCTTCCGGGTCACCGGAAGAACGGATGACAGATACACCTGCCGCAGCTCCCTGCAAACCTTGTCCCAAGTTCACCGGATTCCGCTTCATCATTTCCTCCGCATTCACGGAAGCCACAGAACCGGTGAGGTCGGATTTCTTCATCGTACCGTAGCCCACAACAACTACCTCATCCAAGGTTTCGGTATCCTCCTTTAAAGTAATTTTCAGAGCATTCATATTCCCGGTTACTTTGACCGTTCGCGCCAGATAACCGATGTAACTGGTCTTCAGCGTAGAACCTACGGGACACTGCAAGGAGAAGTTACCGTCCAAATCGGTAATCATACCGTTTGTCGTACCTTCCACAATGACATTGGCACCGATGATGGGCTCGCCTTTCTCATCCACCACTTGGCCCTTCACAGTAACTACACTCTGCTGTACGACAGTGACACCTGCAAACGGCTGTACGCTTGTTGCAAAGAGAGGTCCGGCACATGCCAGCGATACTGACATGATACCCAAATACTTCATCACATTTCTCATAAATACTAAATACTTAGGTTTAACAAATACCCCGGTCATAAGCACATCGGGAAAAAGATATGCGACACAATTTTGTGCCACTATAGAGGCACTGCCGTGCCATTGGGAAGGCACATCTGTGCCACCATAGTGGCACAGATTTCGGTAACTATATCCCTTTCTCTTCCATACCGACAGGGGTGAATTCAATATAGATTTTCAAAGATTAAGTTCAGAAACTCAGGGAAGTGCCTTCAACCTGGTTCAACAGTTGCGGTTTGGCCTTTCCACAATCCACTTTCACAACCTGAATACGGTTGTCGGCAGGTAGACAAACCAATCCTTCTGCCTGCTTCTTGTCAGCACTGTATACCTTCAGGCTCATTTTACTCCAATCCATCTCAGCAGTGGACTGCGCCAACTTCAGATGAGGAAGTACCGAACCGTCACGTACCAGCATGATTATCGGCAGACTGCCTGCTTCAATCCGGTGCCATCCGCCTTCGTAGACTTTCTCTGTCTGGTAGTCTATCCATTTTCCTTCGGGAAGGTAAACTGTGCGGCCCGTCATACCGGATTCAAGCAAGGGGGCAACCAGAATCTGCGAACCGAAGAGATACTCGTCATCCACTTTCCATGCTCCCGGATCATCGGGGAATTCTACAAACAAGGCTCTTAGCATCGGTAAGCCCTTTTCTGTACATTCCTTAGCCTGAGCATACACATAAGGCATCAGACGGTACTTCATCTCCGCACTCTTGCGGAAGACATCCTGCACACGCTTGCTGTCGTACAACCACGGCTCTGTCGGAGGTGCCCCATGCGCGCGGGTATGGGAAGTAAGAAAACCGAACGGTATCCAGCGGCAATACAAGTCCTCCGGAGTGGATTTTACAAAGCCGCCCATATCATGGCTCCAGAAGGAGAAACCGGACAAGCCGAAGGACAAGCCTGCACGAAGCGTACCCAGCAGACCCGTGTTCGTAGTTGCAGCATCACCGCCCCAATGCAATGGATAACGCTGGGAACCAGCCCATGCGGCACGTGCCCACATTATATTCTCGTTGTGCAACTTCTTGGTTATCTCGGACACTGCCATATCATAACGCACCGGATAGAGGTTATGCTCATACCATCCGCTCTTGCCGGAAGCGTAAATACCATTCAGTGGAGCAGCCTCGCCAAAGTCTACTTTAATGGCACTGACACCGATATTCAGCAATCCCGCCAGTTTGTCCTGATACCACTTTACTGTTTCCGGATTGGAAAAATCAAGCACCACATCTTCGTAGGGAAGTTCACCATTTCCATTTTTCACATACATGTCTTTCTCTATCAGTTCAGAGAAATAACGGTTTTTAGGAGTGAAATAAGGCAACTGCCACAAACATACATGGAAACCTTGTGACCTCAAATCCTTCAACATCTGCTGTGGATTCTGGAAACGGTTCTCGGAGAATTTATAGTCACACTGCCAGTCCACATCAAACCAGCCGGTATCGAAATGGATAACATCGCACGGATACTTGTTCTTACGGATATTGGCCGCTACATCATAACCTTCCTTTTCACTGAAATAGGTAATACGGCTCATCCACGTACCGAAAGACCACAAGGGGGGCATGCCCGGCTTTCCTACCAAATCGGTGTACTCGTCCAGAATATCTTTCGGCTCGCCGAAGAAAACGAACAAATCCAGGTTCTCGTCACCCATGAACATTTTGTTCAGCCCAATATAGGTAGCACCAAAATCACAAGTCACGGGAGCGGATGTATGCATAAACATACCATATCCCCGGTTACTCATAAAGAAAGGAATCGGTTTGTACATCTGGTCCGTCTCAGGCCCTTGTGGGTCTGTAACGAACAAGTTCACCTTCTGTCCGGCCTTGTTCAGCCCAGTGGCAGACTCTCCGCAACCAAAAATCATTTCATCTGCAGTCAAGGTAAATACCGGATTGATGCGGCGAGCATTGTCGCTTCCCCGCTTCACAAAACAGAACGGCGTATATTTTACCTGCGTAGAGTCCGCGTCGCTCAAAGCGGCAGTCTGGCTCAAGATACGTCCGGCTTTATCCTTCAAGACGATTCTCCAAGGATTCTTGTTAATCTGAATGGTTCCATAGTCGCTGGAATAGATAATCTTGTCATTCGTCTCGATAACTTTCCAGCTTCCATCCCTGCCCGGTTCCTTTGCCAACATGATGGAAGCGGCAGGTTTGGGTTCCACCGGGGTCGTTAGCATACGGATACGTACCGTACGCGGAGTTACAAAGTCAATCTTGAATTTGAGGTTAGGGTCATTTTCATAGGCAGTGAAGGGGAAATCGAGCATTCTCATTTTACGGGGCTGTGCACCGTTGGTATTGAAGGCTTGGCGGGGCATCAGATGCCCGCGTTTCCAATTCACCAGCCCTTCACCCGACTTGGCATCGAATGACTCCAGGTGATCTGCAAAAAACAAGGTATTACTCAAGTCACGGAAATCGGTACTCATGTCCAGAGGTTGGTTCATCAAATACGAAGTACCGTCATTGACATGTGGCTGTGCCAACAGATTGCCACCGGCAAACAACAGCATCGCCACTGCTAAAAGTTCTTTCTTCATACTATTAGGATTTAAATGATCTCGCCTGCAAATGTATTTTTCTTAAAGGAAACACAGATGCCTTAAAAATGTCTTTTAATATCCGGTTTTGTTTCATAGAACCCATATAGGGCCATTGGAAACAAAATGCATACTATTTTTCACCAAACGGAGGATATCATCCCACACGAATACGCAAATCTTTCCTTGCTCGTTCGAAGGATTATATTTAAGTTTGCAGTTACAATATTGTTAATCCTTCTAATAAAGAAAATACATGAAACAACTGCTCCTATTCCTTATATGCAACCTGGCCTTCCTCCTTACTGTTCAAGGTAACTCAGCGGAAATCCCGCCGGCTGTCATGTTCAAGCAGCTCTCTACAACAGAAGGACTCTCCAACAACAGTGTCCGAAGCATCTACAGAGACAATAGGGGATTCCTCTGGGTGGGGACAGAATCAGGACTCAACAAATACGACGGCTACTCCTTCCAGCAGTATTACCAGAACAACTCCGACCTGCCGGACGATGCCATCAGCGAAATTTTCGAAGGACCGGACGACAATGTATGGATAAGGACTTCCAGCGGCTACAGTATCTATAATTATAAGACCGGTGAATTCGACAATGACTATAAACCCATACTCGATGGGCTGCAAATCCCCAGTAAAAACATTCTGAGGATGGGAAAAACATCCAAGAATGAGTTTTGGGCCTACGACTATTCCAAACTTTACATACGAAGCATGGACAACAGCTCCATCAAAGCCTATCCACTGGTAGTTGAAAAGATTTCAAACCTCTATATAGGTGTCCAGTTCATTTATATAATGTACTCCAACGGTACCCTATACAGTATCAGCAAGCAGACTTCCGAAGTCAAGGAAATAGCCATTCCCACCATCTATAGACCTTTGCTGGAGAATCATGAGCCACACATTTACATAGACCAAAACGAAAGCCTATGGGTATACACCTTCCAAAACAGCCTACTTTTGCACAAGAACAGTTTTACACAGCAATGGGAGGACATCAGCCTGAACAATAACACTCACATACAGTACAATCGCGTGCAACGCATCCTCGACCTGGGAGACGGCAACGTATGGATACTTACCAGCCATATGGGGCTGTTCGTTTACAACACCCTGACCAAATCGCTTACCAACTTGGTGCACAATCCATTGAAACCGCACACCATTGCCAGCAACAATCTGAATACCATTTACCGGGACAAAGACGGAACCATATACATAGGGAATTTCAAACACGGTATTTCCTATTATAGCCCCATGTCCCAAATCATACTATGCAACAAATCCCTGGAATATGATGATATCCTGACCTTCTGCGAAGACACAAGCCAGGAATACATTTACTACGGAACAGACGGTACGGGACTAATCCGACGTTCACTAGTGACCGATTCATACGAAAAGATAGCAACTCCCGCCAATATTGTAGTCGACTTATCCATCGACTACAAAAACCGCCTATGGATAGGCACCTTCCAGAAAGGACTGCTATGCTACTCGAAAGGGCAAATCAAACAATACACAGTAAGTAACAGCCAGCTTCTCGAGAACAATGTGTATACAGTAAAGGTAGACAAACACGGATACATCTGGATAGGTACCATGAAAGGATACATACAGAGGTTAAATCCGGAAACCGGGCAGTTTGACACCATCTTGTACCGTCCGGGAGAATTCTTTGTCCGAGATATGTACTATGATAAAAACAGTACCCTTTACGTAGCGACCAAAGGAGGACTCATTATCATCGATACGGAAACCCAAGCCTATAATATCTACGCCGAAGCCGGCCGCTTCAAGGAGAACAATATGCTCACTGTCTATAAGGACAGCCGAGACCTTCTTTGGATAGGACATCCACACGGACTGAGTATATGGAACCAGAAGAACGACTCCATCTACTTCCTTGACCAGAAAAACGGACTTGCCGCCAACCTCGTCAGAGCCGTCACGGAAGACAACAACAACCAGATGTGGATTGGTACCGGCAACGGCATCTCACGAATCAAAATAACAAACGGTACATACGCCATCGTGAACTACTCCGTAAGCGACGGACTGATATGCAACGATACCAATGTCCACGCCATCCTCAAGCTACAGAACGGCAATATACTGATAGGCACGCCACAAGGTTACCAGACTATCATTCCACAAGACATCCTGACCACAAGTTATGATGCCAATATTTACCTTACCGGTATTGAGCTCAAATCCGGAATGACCCATCCGGACATCCTGAACGGCAGCTCACTTGAATGTGCACAACATCTTTCCTTCACTGAAAAGGAAAATTCATTCACTCTGTCCTTCTCTGCCCTCGACCTGGTGGAAACGGATAAGATAAAATATGCCTATAAGATTCATTCCAACTGGATTTATGCTGAAAACAACAAAGTAAACCTATCCATGCTGACTGCCGGAAACTATACTTTATCCGTCAAGGCATGCAACTCACAAGGCATATGGAGCCCCAACGTCAAGGAACTGAAAATAAAGATACTCCCTCCTTGGTGGCGCACTTGGTGGGCTTATACCATATATAGCGGTATCGTTTTGTGCATCCTTCTGTCCATTATCCGCAATCTGCGCTTACGCCAAAAGCAGAAACAAATCATGCAGGCCATCGAGGTGGAAAATGAAAGGCAGCAGAAAATCAACAATATGAAACTGCAGTTCTTTGCCAACATAAGTCACGAACTGCGGACCCCCTTGTCACTTATCATCAATCCGCTTGAAGAGTTTTTCGTAGACCATCCCGAATATCGTAAAGGCATTCTGGATATGGTCAAACAAAATGCCGACTATCTGCTGGAACTGATTAACCAACTGCTGGATTTCAGAAAGCTGGATGCCAAGGCTGAAACCCTGAAATGCAAACATGACAACATCCTTATCATTCTGAGTGAAATATTCCACTCTTTCGATCCGATAGCACAGAAACGGAACATCAGCTATAGCCTTACCGCTCCACAACATTCTGTATTCATGGATTTTGACTATGACAAGATACGCAAGATATGCACAAATATCCTGTCAAATGCATTCAAGTTCACTCCCAATAAAGGAAGCATCTCACTGGATATTGCCGTAAGAGGCACAAATCTGGAACTGACCTTTACCGACACCGGTTGCGGCATAGAGGATGAAGCCAAGGAGAAAATATTCCAAAGATTCTATCAGTCGGGCAAAAACCAGTCGAACAACGGAGGCAGCGGCATTGGACTGCACATTGTTTCCGAATACGTAAAGATGCATCAGGGTACTGTCTGTGTCAGGGATAACCAGCCTTGTGGTTCTGTATTCCTGATTGCCCTACCCCTACACCAGAACAGTAATGAAACCAAAAACGGAGAACCGGTCGAAGGACCGGAAATAAAAGAAGAATCCCATCCATTCACCATACTACTCGTAGATGACAACTACGACTTCTTGAAATTTCTCTCTGAAAGTCTTGCCAGGCAGTATCATGTATTAAAAGCCACAAACGGAAAACATGCACTGAATGTACTGGAAAAGGAAGATATTGATTTAGTGGTCAGTGACATCATGATGCCCGAGATGGATGGTCTGGAACTATGTTCAACCATCAAGAATGACATACGCTACTCCCATATCCCCATTATCCTCCTGACAGCTAAAGCAAGTGAAGAACACCAATTGGAAGGGCTTAGCGTTGGCGCAGACGACTATATCACCAAGCCTTTCAATATGGAAGTCCTCAAGCTGCGCATCAACAAGATTATCGAGATGAACGTCAAACGTCAGGAAATATTCAATCAGGACATTAAAATCGAGCCAAGCCGTATCACCATCACTCCCCTTGACCAGCAGCTGGTGGAAAAAGCCATCCAGATTGTAGAGGACAATATCAGCGAAACCGAGTTTTCCGTCGAGGAGCTTGCCAGCAGCCTGAATATATCACGCAGCTATTTCTACAAGAAAATGATTAAGATAACGGGAAAGAAACCCATCGAATTCATCAGGACCATCCGTATGAAACGTGCACAACAACTCTTGACAGAAAGCCAGATGCAAGTTTCGGAAATTGCATATACCTTGGGGTATAACTCCCCCAAGATATTCTCCAAACATTTTAAAGAAGAGTTCAACATCAGCCCATCCGAATTTATAAGGCAGCAGGCTGAATAGAAACATTATTTTGACATCAAAGCATCCAACGAAGACACCAACGCCACCAAAGCAGCACTCCAATTAATGGCTATTTCATTGGAAGCATACGAACCTTCCACATCTGCATAAGACTCATCCGGCAGATTGGAAGGATAGGGTACACCGTCTTGTTGGCCAGGATTGGGACCGCCAACAAGGAAACCGGGAAGAGGTGCCTCTATATCATCCGATGCAGAAAGACGATGGTGCGGATACAGAGGACTTTTCATCCCGAAACCGGTGACATAACAATATCCCGTGGCATTCTTTCCTAAAATGTAGTCCATATTGCGGTAGGCGTTCGTCAGGTACGACTTCTCACCCGTAAGCAAATAGGCGCAAACCAGTGAAGTGGCTTGGTTAGCACACCCTTCGGCAAGGCATCCCCAAAAGAAATCTTTGGCATCGTTGCCGTAAGGAGCGTGGAAAGGAGAGCGGTCAGCACCCCGCACAGCCTCGGCAGCATAGTCCAGTAGCAGGTCCTTCATGGCATTTGCCAACTCCACGTCTTCACCCTGATATTCCCTGCCCGGTTGCAGCCAGGCAAACACGCCCAACGCTGTGGTATTGCCCCAAGAAGGAGTCTTATATGCGGTGGGGAGATGCTTCTTCACTTGTTCCCGGTAAACGGTCTTTCCCGTAGCAAGATAGAGCTCGGAAGCCGCCCAGAAGAATTCGTCATCAGCACTGCGATCACCATAAGCTCCCGTAACTACGGCAGGTTGATATTGCTTGTTGAGAAGATCCTGATGATAGAGTGCCTGCGGATGTGCTTCTGCCCAGGCATAAGCACGTTCGGCAGCCTGCAAAGCCACTTCCGAAAAGCCAGGATAATCCTCTTCGTAAGGAGCAAACAACACGGAAGCCTGCGCTAAAGCCGCAGCATAGTCCAATGCCGCCGTTACTGATTTCTGAACTACATAACGGGGCTGCTTACACTCCGTAGGCTTGATAAATCCCTCGAACGAAGGGGTAGTCAGCTTGTGGTAGACTCCTCCGTCGGCAGGGTCTTGCATGGTCAGCATCCATTTCAGGTTATAGTACATCTCGTCCAGCAAATCGGGCGTGTGGTTTCCGCTTTCCGGGATGTTCACCCGTTGACGGATAAAATAGTCAGGAAAACGGGCATAAATCGCCTGCATCAATCCGATGGAATAAGCGGAGTTCACAATGTACTTGTTATAATCTCCGGCATCATACCATCCTCCCGGAGAAGAAATCACCGCTCCCGCCTTACGTTCCGGCCCGGCAGCATTGGGATGTACCAGCACCTTGTCATCTGGATGGCCTGCCGGACGGCTCCACCGACCCGCATAAGTCGCTTCGATGGGCATACCCGTACGTTGGTAATAGAAAGACTTCAAAGCGGCATCGGCCAAAGGGGACAGCACCTTTTCCTTTACTTCGAATGCCACTGAATCGCCGTTAACCAACAGAAGATATCTTCCCGGTACCGTGATGTCACTGAAATCCAATATTGTCCTGCTCTTATCCGACCAAGCGGATGAAGCGGTATATCCGGGTTTGCCGGAAAGTAGCCGATTGCCCGTGGCTGCATCTACTATGGTAAATTCACGTACCTCACCGGCATTCACCACAGCTACTTTTTCCTGCTGGGGATAATACCCTAACTGATTCAAACGTACAGTTTCTGAAGGATGCCCTAAAGTGGCCATTCCTCCCAGAACTGTAAACAGACATGTAGTTATATTCATATCACTATTCTTTATATATTAATATTATTCCATTTCAAAATTATTTATCCGACAATAAGGTAATGAAACTGATAGCCGGCAAGTGTACCCGTACCAGTCCATTCTCCACCTTCACAGCAGTTTCCTTCATGCAGTCCTTTGTATTGGTCACATAGACTTTCAGTTCCTTCACTTCTGCAGGGATACCGGAGATGACAGCCTCACAATCCGCCCCATTATTGACCATATGGACGGCATATTCTCCGCGCACCATATTTCCGAAAGCTGCACAGTTTACATTTTTCTTGCTGCTACTGACTGGAATGGCCAAGGCATCGGCCGGAGTGGAGGCCAGCTGCTTAATGTTCCAGAAACGTTGTGTAGGACGCAAAGGACCTTTGGAGCCATAAATGCCGTCTCCCCACAACAACGAATAGTCTGAAGTGAGCTGCCACTGCAAGATGGACAGTGGTTGGCAAATAGCACAAATACGCGTATACAGATTGATTTCATAAAGTGCAAACGTCGACTCATTGAATATCTCGGCATAACCATGAGCAGCGGCATCCGTACTACCCTCACCAACCAAGAGTGGTACATTAATCGCTTTGGCAGCATCCGCCCACTTCTTTAACGTAACATCATCACAACCACGCCATGAATGGAAAGAAACTGCACCAATATACTTATGAGTCTCAGAATTGTTCAAAGCAGGAAGGATAAAATCAAAAGTCGTAGCATCCGAATTGTCGCCAAGCAGCATACGGGTAGGAAGATTCAACTCTGCCAGATAAGCTCCAAACTCCTTAATGAAATCGGCATGCTCCTGCGGCGTGTGAAGGACATCAATACCCAAATCCGATTCATTGAACGAGAACATGGAGAACTCAATACCATAATACCGTTTGGCATACAACAGATAATCTGCCATGGATTTATAAATCTTCTCCTTTTTCCGGCTATCCAGACGATAAGCAATGACACCACCTTGACGGGCATAACTTGCAGGACCTCCGTCAATGGCCCATGCAGGCGGAAACCAACAGCTTAGTATTACCGGCATTCCCATCGCCTTCAAGCGCTTTGCCATGAGGAAACTTTCCTCCACCCGCTTGTTCAGTCCCCCATTCTGTGCCACGGCAATAGGATCGGATTCTTCTTCGGGTTGCCACAATCTCCACGGAAATTCCACACGGCCATAAGCTACGCGCAAATTTTCCAGACAGTAATCTATCACTTTAGGGTCGGCAGCAGGATTCTGCAGGCGGAAATTCCCTCCAAAGCCTGCAAACAAACTTCCCGGATTCTGCATATCCAATGTAATTTCCGCGTCACTGTGATCTATCACTCCGGAAGCATGCAGTTCCATAGACAATGCTGTTCTCCCAGCCTTTTTCAGAATCGGCATCAGCGAGATATACACAACAGTACCGGTAGACTCTTTTTCAACCGTGACCTTTATAGACTTATTGAACTTGAATTCCAACTTCCTATTGGCCGAAGTAACGGTCAGCTTCCTGCCACTTACCCTTACTTTGGCATCAACGTAGTTTTCCGGACTTAAAGCAATACAGTAATAGGCTGCCTGATTCAAAGTAGTGTCCGACAGCGCATCAATAGAAATCTCCACCAAGCCTTTTCCCTTATCAGTCACTTTCTGATGGAACTTTACACCTCGCAGAGTAGCCGTCACTTCCTGCATATCCCCCTCACGATGGAAAACGGGACGGACCTGCTTCTCCTTTCCAGTAATCTCCATATCTCCTTTCAAGGTTCCGACACGCAGGGATGACTCAAAGTCTATCAATTCACCGTCTACACGGACACCCGTGATATTGCTCCATGCCATCACTTCCGTCTGGGCAGAAAGCGGCAGAGATAATATACCACACAGCAATACAACTATTCCAAACTGGAAAATTCGTAAATTCTTCATAATATCAAATCTATAAAAGGTTGTCATTTCAGTCTGGTATCAATCTCAAACCCCATACGGCTGTTATGATAGGGACAATTCCACATACTTGCTTTAGGTTCCTTGTAGCGGGGAGTCCCATCTTCCAGCACCGTTCTGAACCATTCACCATACTCCTTGTCTATCATCCGTGATTTGATGAAGTTCCAGGTGCGGACGGCACTGTCCAGATAAGATTGTTCACCAGTCAGTTGCCAGGCATTGATACAGCCGACCACAGTTTCCGCTTGGCACCACCAGGAAGCGTCCTTCCTGATTTTGTCCTTATGTCGTTCATACATCATAGCTCCCATCGGGTTGATGCCCTCCTTCAAGGAAGCATCTGCAAGTTCCAATGCTACCTTCCTGCACCTCCCGATAACCTCCGGGTCACCCAGAGCCTCTGCAGCTTCCGTCAGCAGCCAAGAAGTTTCGATATCATGCCCGTAAGAGTCGATGTCATCCAGATTATTCCAATTTAAATCACAGTATGATATCAAGTGATGTGTTTGTGGGTTGTACAGCCTGGTTGTTATTAAGTCTATTACTTTTGCAAGGCGCTTGCAAAGGCTGTTATCCTTCCATACTTTATATAAAGCCGTGTATGCCTCTAATACATGGATATGTGTATTCATTGTTTTGGCAGCAATGCCATCTCCATCATACCCCAGCTTTTGGGGAGTTCCCCATTCGCGGGTAAAGGATTCTATATAGCCATCATTTACGGGATCTTTGACTTTGCTCTCCATTATCCGATAAAGCTCTATGGCTTTTTGCAGGCTTTCATTGTTGCCCGTTGCCCTGAAATGTTCGGACAACCCATAGATAGCATAAGAGCAGCCGTAAGTCTGCTTGTTCGTATCCAATGGGGTACCGTCCGCTTTTATCAGCCAATATACGCCTCCATACTGCGAATCAATGAAGTGATCTATGAAATACCGTTGCGCCCTGTCAGCCAATTTACGGTAGGCAGTATCGCCATACATCCGGTAGGCGGTTGAAAAAGTCCAAAGGATGCGGGCATTCAGTACACCACCTTTGGGAGTATCCGCTATCGGGGCACCGTCACGTCCCAATGAACCATAAAAGCCTCCGGAAGGGTCTACGCTGTATCTTTCCCAAAAAGAGAGGATATTCTCTTTCAAGTCCGAGGTTATTTCATCTTTTAAAACCTTGTCTACGTGTGACTGTGCTTGCAGGAAAGGTGTAACCAGCAACCATACTGTAATCAGCAAAAAAACGGAAAACATACGTTTCATAATATAGCGATTTAAGGAATTAATCATAGTTACATTGCAAATGTACAAAAAAACAAGTTGCCACTACTCACTACCATCCTTTTTCAATGGATACAATTGGTTCCGATAAAGGCTGTTTTTGGGTACTGAGTCCTTGTTTTACCAGACATCAGCTTTTATTAGCTCAAACGTTGGTATCTGGCAGTTCAAACACCATTGTATGACAAATATAACAATGAATATCATAAAAATAGAGGAAAAAGACACATTTCATAACGTTATTGGCTACAAACAAAAGCCATCCGTTTCCTTTTTAGTCCGTATATTAGTAGAAAATTTTGTAACTCAAAAATAGATACTATGAGAAAGAAACATTTCCTATTTGCATCAGTCTTGGCACTGCTTTGCGGCAGCAGTGCGCTGCATGCGCAAGACTTCAAGCTGACATCCTCCGGTTATTTCAAGAATCAGGGAGTCGACATCATGGCTTTTGATGATATCTATCCCGAAGGACACCAAGGAGGGGTATGTATCATCATGAACGGACACCGTGTGGCGACGAATGGAGATATCCGTCTGGAAGCCACACCCGGACAATGGCAGCCCGTACCGAAACAGCTCGACCGGAAGCTCGGTGACAACAGCATCACCGCCACGCTGTGCTATCCCGACTCCTCACGCCATCTCACCGGATTCAACCCGATGATTTACCCGGACCTCCACCTTATATATACGGTAAACGTGGAAAGCAAAGGTAAAAACATAGAGGTGACCGTAGACCTTGACCGCCCCATTCCCCAGGAATTCATCGGAAAAGTGGGCTTCAACCTTGAATTCTTCCCGGGTTCCCTCTTCGGCAAGCCCTGGATTATGGACGGTCAGAGCGGCATCTTCCCGCAACAACCCAACTCTCCCCTAATGACAACCCAACCCAACTATCTGCATA
>OGZC01000311.1_pt1 | contig 28874 bp, 24 predicted proteins | sample 1576751 | NCBI WGS metagenome assembly OGZC01 (sample SAMEA3541486, study PRJEB24748) | human gut metagenome | biome: human gut; feature: human-associated habitat; material: faeces | place: China | collected 2012
CATTCGTGAGTTCTTAAACAAATAGTCTATGTCTAATATATTCAAGAATACCCGTTTTATGATGGGGCTTTCTATCGTTTGTGGGATAGCGAGCCTCGTATTAGGTGGTATCAGCCTGTATTATAAGGAGTATATCATCGGGGGTGCCCTGATATTTAATATATTCATTTGTTTTATCAACTATAAGGGTTGGCAAAAGAAGGGGTAAGTATAAATCGGATGAGACTCAAGACCGGCATCTACAGTGGATCGTTCAATCCCATTCACATAGGCCATCTCGCCTTGGCGAACTGGCTATGTGAGTTCGAGGGACTGGATGAGGTGTGGTTCGTGGTCACGCCTCATAATCCGCTGAAGAAAAAGGATGACTTGCTAGATGACTCACTACGGTTGGAAATGGCCCAAGCCGCCATTGACGGATACCCGAAATTCAAGGTCTGCGATATTGAGTTCCACCTGCCGAAACCTTCTTATTCCATTGATACCTTGCGAGCCTTATCCAGCAACTATCCGGATAGGGACTTTTATTTTATCATGGGAGCCGATAACTGGCTGCTTTTTCCCCGATGGAAAGAATATGAAAAAATACTCCAAAACTACAAACTGCTGATTTATCCCCGCCTAGGATTCGATATCTCGATCCCAACCATTTATCCGAACGTGAAAAAGGTAGACGCTCCCTTGATGGAAATCTCCTCCACATTTATCCGTAACGCTTACCAAACCGGCAAGGATATCCGTTTCTTCCTGCCGGAAGGAGTGCGGCCTTATTTCGGGTCAGTAGCAAATCAGTGACATACCTGCGATAGAAGATATACTTACTTGGGCTATGAAGTATATATCCTATGCCACTTGAAGTATATATTCTTCGAGAAGGGAAGTTATACCGTGATTATTTACAGCTTTGCCATCTTAGGGCAATCTGCCAAAATTCCCATTAAAACATGTTTTACAGCACAGCCGTTAAAGATGATCCCCGTAACATCAAAACAGGCTCACCCGATAATCTTTTTGGAGTATCCAAATATATAATTTGAGCCTTGTCAAGTGATTAGTTATTCATTTGGGAGGCTTTGTACCTATAGCTTACGCTATTACATAAAACACTATTACATAACAAATTACATCAATACAATAAGTCATTTCTCGAACAAATTAAACGTGGGACAGAACAATCGAATTCGCATAGCTAACTTATATGCATATCTCCACTAATTTTCTACTGTAGCAATAGAAAGACAATATACATTAAACAACAATAAAAAAGACATAATATACCCCATGTTTGATATTTTTTTAATTTTCTTTGTAATATCAAAGTATTACACATCTATTAACTTTTTAAATCTTTCAAATTATGGACAAACTCAAAAAAACTGACAAAAGTCGTACTAAACCAACAAAGTAAAGTTCTTCCAAAAGAACAAATGATGAAAATCTTAGGGGGAGGAAGTGCGTATTGTCATTGTCATAATCTTTCTTCCTCAATTGAAGTAACAAGCTGCTCTGAATGCAGTAATAAATGCTCAAATTATGGCGGCGTACAAAACTGTAACACTACAGGAGGTTAGCAACAAAAGAAAGGGCTGGTTTTAGCTGGTGATATCTGCTAAAACCAGCTTTTTTCTTAAAACAAAAATGACCATGATCTATCTTCTATTTTTAGTCACTCTTTTGCTTATCAGTTGTAATCCGGATCAAGCCAAGGATAATGGCAAGGACGAAACAATCGAGTATTTTATTCCACTCTCACATCGGGTAGAAAAAGACGTGGATGAAATGTTTGAGGAATATCGGTATGTCCCCTTGGAAACAAGGGATGACGCATTGATAGATGTGCTTTACAATGTTAAAAACATCGCTATCTTTCAAGAGGATATTTACATAGGCTCCGGAGAGCAATTAATCGTTTGGGATAAATATGGAAAATTCAAACGAGTCTTATCCAAAAAGGGAAATGATCCGCAATCATACCTCCACTTTAACCATTTCATGATATGGCCCAATGGAGATCTATCGATCGCTTCTCCCATTGAAATCGTAACCTATTCAAATTCACACCAATTCATCAACAAAAAGCGTTGCGAGAATGTCGGCTATATAGAGGCGATCACTCTTTTGAACGATAGTCTATACATCATAAAATGTATGCCTACCCCCGAACAGCTACGATACCGTATCATCAACCATCATACGGGAGCCATTATAAACTCGTATGATTCCATCATCAACTGCAATCGATATATCAGTTCATTCACAAACTCATTTGAACGGTATGAAGGACATATTATCTCTCATGGTTATCAAAGCAACGACATCCTTGAATGCACTTTGGATAGTTCAAAAATACGATACAAAATAAACGTAGATAACAGGATACCGCCCGCCGGCTTTTACACGCAAGAGGGAAAAGAAGGCATGCAACTCATACAGGAAGAAGCGGAGAAAGGATACATCGGGCATATCCCGGATTACGTGGAATCAAAGGAAACAATATTACTCTCCTTCAAGGGAAAAAGGGATGACCTGAACGGAATAGCCTTAATCGACAAAAAAGACGGGAACGCAAGAGTTTTAGAGAACATCAAGTTCGATGACAACTTCCGGTGGTTGCCCAAACAGTTCTTCTCGTTAGATGAGGGCTGGTGCGCCATGCTGATGTATCCGGAAGACGTTTTGAAGAAGGAAGAGTTCGCAAGGCGTTTCCCCGGACTGGACGAGGAGAGTAACCCGGTGTTGTTCATTGGTAAACTAAGGTAATCATTAAAGACCTAAAGCAATGGAACATGACAATCTATTCATCCAAATTTTAGAAATCTTATCGATAAAGCACACGGAAGATTTTACCATAAGATTCTACGAGAGCCATCCACACAAAAACAATCTGTTTGGACTGTCCGAGATGCTACGTTATTATAATATAGAGAATGTAGCGGCCGAAATTCAAAAAACACAAGAAAACTTATCCTCATTGGATGTACCCTTTGTGGCTTACGTAGATCATGAGTTTGTATTGGTGCGTGGCTTCGGTCGTTCCGACAGCCGTGAAAACCTGCGTCACCACTTCGAAGTCGATGCTTCCTATGTGGTCGTAGCAGCGCTGGGCGAACTGGCTAAACGTGGTGAAATCGATAAGAAAGTGGTGGCTGACGCTATCGCGAAATTCGACATCGATGCAGAAAAAGTTAACCCGCGTCTGGCGTAAGAGGTAAAAGAATAATGGCTATCGAAATCAAAGTACCGGACATCGGGGCTGATGAAGTTGAAATCACCGAGATCCTGGTCAAAGTTGGCGACAAAGTAGAAGCTGAACAGTCGCTGATCACCGTAGAAGGCGACAAAGCCTCTATGGAAGTCCCGTCTCCGCAGGCTGGCGTCGTGAAAGAGATTAAAGTCTCCGTCGGCGACAAAACCGAGACTGGCAAACTGATTATGATTTTCGATTCCGCCGAGGGTGCAGCCGCCGCTGCACCTGCGCAGGAAGAGAAGAAAGAAGCCGCTCCGGCCGCCGCTGCTCCAGCGGCTGCCGCGGCAGCGAAAGAAGTTCACGTCCCGGATATCGGCGGCGATGAAGTCGAAGTCACCGAGATCATGGTTAAAGTGGGCGACACCATCGCCGCTGAGCAATCCCTGATCACCGTAGAAGGCGATAAAGCCTCTATGGAAGTTCCGGCGCCGTTCGCCGGTACCGTCAAAGAGATCAAAATCAATACCGGCGATAAAGTTTCCACCGGCTCCCTGATTATGATCTTCGAAGTGGCGGGCGCTGCGCCTGCAGCCGCTCCGGCACAGGCTGCCGCGCCGGCTGCTGCGGCTCCGGCTGCCGCAGCAGGCGTGAAAGATGTTAACGTCCCGGACATCGGCGGCGACGAAGTTGAAGTCACCGAAGTGATGGTTAAAGTCGGCGATAAAGTCGCGGCGGAACAGTCCCTGATCACCGTAGAGGGCGACAAAGCCTCTATGGAAGTTCCGGCGCCGTTCGCGGGTACCGTTAAAGAGATCAAAATCAGCACCGGCGATAAAGTCAAAACCGGTTCCCTGATCATGGTCTTCGAAGTGGAAGGCGCTGCGCCTGCCGCCGCTCCGGCTCAGGCTGCTGCCCCGGCACCAGCTGCTGCCCCGGCACCAGCTGCTGCCCCGGCACCAGCTGCTGCCCCGGCTCAGGCCGCTAAGCCTGCCGCTGCGCCGGCTGCGAAAGCAGAAGGTAAAAGCGAATTCGCTGAAAACGATGCCTACGTTCACGCGACCCCGCTGATTCGCCGCCTGGCGCGCGAGTTCGGTGTTAACCTGGCGAAAGTGAAAGGCACCGGCCGTAAAGGTCGTATCCTGCGCGAAGACGTTCAGGCCTACGTGAAAGACGCGGTTAAACGCGCTGAATCCGCACCGGCTGCTGCCGCTGGCGGCGGTATCCCGGGCATGCTGCCGTGGCCGAAGGTTGACTTCAGCAAGTTTGGCGAAGTCGAAGAAGTGGAGCTGGGTCGTATCCAGAAAATCTCTGGCGCCAACCTGAGCCGTAACTGGGTGATGATCCCGCACGTTACCCACTTCGACAAAACCGATATCACCGATCTGGAAGCGTTCCGCAAGCAGCAGAATGCCGAAGCTGAGAAGCGTAAACTGGACGTGAAATTCACTCCAGTGGTCTTCATCATGAAAGCGGTTGCCGCTGCGCTTGAGCAGATGCCGCGCTTCAACAGCTCGCTCTCCGAAGATGGTCAGCGCCTGACGCTGAAGAAATACATCAACATCGGTGTGGCGGTGGATACCCCGAACGGTCTGGTGGTTCCGGTCTTCAAAGACGTGAACAAGAAGAGCATCACCGAGCTGTCTCGTGAATTGACCACCATCTCGAAGAAAGCGCGCGATGGCAAACTGACGGCTGGCGAAATGCAGGGCGGTTGCTTCACCATCTCCAGCATCGGCGGCCTGGGTACCACCCACTTCGCGCCGATTGTTAACGCGCCGGAAGTGGCCATCCTCGGCGTGTCTAAGTCCGCGATGGAGCCGGTATGGAATGGTAAAGAGTTTGTGCCGCGCCTGATGCTGCCGATCTCTCTGTCCTTCGACCACCGCGTCATCGACGGTGCTGATGGTGCCCGCTTCATTACCATCATTAACAACACCCTGAGCGACATTCGCCGCCTGGTGATGTAATCGAAAAAGCCGGCCTGACGGCCGGCTTTTTTCTGATAACCTCAGGCTGTTGGGGATTATCAGCAACAAAGGACAAAATCGTTTGCCGTTTGTTGTTTAAAAATTGTTAACAATTTTGTAAAATACACGCGGATAGAACGTCCCGGTGGACTTGGGCGTAAGAATAATAGCGTCAGACCCGCCGGATATAAATTACAGAGGTCATGATGAGTACTGAAATCAAAACTCAGGTCGTGGTACTTGGGGCAGGCCCCGCAGGTTACTCTGCAGCCTTCCGTTGCGCTGATTTAGGTCTGGAAACCGTCATCGTAGAACGTTACAGCACCCTCGGTGGTGTTTGTCTGAACGTGGGTTGTATCCCTTCTAAAGCGCTGCTGCACGTGGCAAAAGTTATCGAAGAAGCGAAAGCGCTGGCCGAACACGGCATCGTTTTCGGCGAACCGAAAACTGACATTGACAAGATCCGCACCTGGAAAGAAAAAGTCATCACTCAGCTGACCGGTGGTCTGGCTGGCATGGCCAAAGGTCGTAAAGTGAAGGTGGTTAACGGTCTGGGTAAATTTACCGGCGCTAACACCCTGGAAGTGGAAGGCGAAAACGGCAAAACCGTGATCAACTTCGACAACGCTATCATCGCGGCGGGTTCCCGTCCGATTCAGCTGCCGTTTATCCCGCATGAAGATCCGCGCGTATGGGACTCCACCGACGCGCTGGAACTGAAATCTGTACCGAAACGCATGCTGGTGATGGGCGGCGGTATCATCGGTCTGGAAATGGGTACCGTATACCATGCGCTGGGTTCAGAGATTGACGTGGTGGAAATGTTCGACCAGGTTATCCCGGCTGCCGACAAAGACGTGGTGAAAGTCTTCACCAAACGCATCAGCAAGAAATTTAACCTGATGCTGGAAACCAAAGTGACTGCCGTTGAAGCGAAAGAAGACGGTATTTACGTTTCCATGGAAGGTAAAAAAGCACCGGCGGAAGCGCAGCGTTACGACGCAGTGCTGGTCGCTATCGGCCGCGTACCGAATGGTAAAAACCTCGATGCAGGTAAAGCTGGCGTGGAAGTTGACGATCGCGGCTTCATCCGCGTTGACAAACAAATGCGCACCAACGTGCCGCACATCTTTGCTATCGGCGATATCGTCGGTCAGCCGATGCTGGCGCACAAAGGTGTCCATGAAGGCCACGTTGCCGCAGAAGTTATCTCCGGTCTGAAACACTACTTCGATCCGAAAGTGATCCCATCCATCGCCTACACTGAACCAGAAGTGGCATGGGTCGGTCTGACCGAGAAAGAAGCGAAAGAGAAAGGCATCAGCTACGAAACCGCCACCTTCCCGTGGGCTGCTTCCGGCCGTGCTATCGCTTCTGACTGCGCAGATGGTATGACCAAACTGATCTTCGACAAAGAGACCCACCGTGTTATCGGCGGCGCGATTGTCGGCACCAACGGCGGCGAGCTGCTGGGTGAGATCGGCCTGGCTATCGAGATGGGCTGTGACGCTGAAGACATCGCCCTGACTATCCACGCTCACCCGACTCTGCACGAGTCCGTTGGCCTGGCGGCGGAAGTGTTCGAAGGCAGCATCACCGACCTGCCAAACGCCAAAGCGAAGAAAAAGTAACTTTTTCTTTCAGGAAAAAAGCAAAAGCGGCTCCGGGAGCCGCTTTTTTTATGCCTGATGTTTAGAACTATGTCACTGTTCATAAACCGCTACACCTCATACATACTTTGAAAATAGTCACTCAGTAAACTTATAGGTAGTTAATGATATCGATGAGGTGTGAGATGAAACGCTTTTTAACCACAGCGCTGGTCGCTGCAACGTTTTTTACCGGTGTGGCTTGCGCCGCTGACGCCAACATTCCCTGGGCGGACAACAGCGGCGGTACGGAAACGACCCACATTGCGGCGATGGGCCAGGATCTGAATGCCCAGCATCAGCAGGTGACGAAGACCAATGAAGGGGTATGGGCGGCGAATTCCGGTAGCATCAGCGCTGACGAAGCGGCATTATCCAGCACAAAACCAGCCTTTGCCGGCGATCCTTCTCTGATGCCTCACCAGGGCTAAGTGAATGAAAACGCCCGGTTGCGTGAGTGCAACCGGGCGTTTTTTTTAAGGTTCTGCCACCTGCCAGCCGGCGTCAGCGTCGGGGGTAAAGCGCGTTATCTCCTGTGCCTTTGCGGCGCTCTCTTCACCGAGATTGGCCTGATAGACCCTATCCTGCTGATCGATCATAAAGCTCATCACACCGGTTTCACCCCAGGCTATCGGCCAGGCCAGCAAGGCGACGCTCTGGTCATCGCGACCGGCGATAATTCGAAAGCGATAGCCATGGTAGCCGCTACCGGGCACCGTCGGGCTAAAGGCCGGACCGAGCGGGCTTGGCGCTTCGCCCGGCGAAGTTGGCCAGTACAAGCCATCTTTTTTGCCTTCGCTACTGATGATTTTCTGCGCCCAGCGGTGGTTCAGATGATAATAGTCCTGCTGGGCATCAACATAGGCATGCATGGCGGCGATCGCCGAAAGCTCATTGCGGCCGATGGCGCGGGTGAGGATCTCCTCTTCGCCAGCGGCCATATCAAAGCGCCATCCCTCAGACGCTTTTACGATAGGCACGGGCAGACGCCATGCCTCGCTACCGACATCGAGCCAGGCTTTGTCACCCTGCTGGATGATGACATGTTTCACCTGCCAGTCGCGTTGAAAGCGATCGACGGCGGCAGGGTCGATCCCGTCCGTGGGTAAAAACTGCTGCCAGTTATCGCCGAGTACTTCGCTCAGCGCGGCTTCATTAGGCTGGCTGATCGCTTCGGCCAGCGCAGTTGCGGCCTGTTCCGGCGTGGCAAACTGCTGTTGGGCGAAGGCGGCAAGCGGCGACAGCATTAACGTAAACAGGGCAACGGATAATGGGTTTCTCATTCTGCTCATCCTTAGCGGCGACGCAGTTCATGGTGTTCGGAAAGACGTTCTCTGGTGCCATCGCGTAACTCGCGGTTTACGCCGGAAAACTGGCGGCTCTGCAGTCCTCGTTCCTGCTGCGCTTGCCAGGAGGGGGCGCGGCTTTCGTTGCCGCTAAGGGCGTTGGCGCGCAGATGGCTGAGCGTCTGCTGACGCTGGGCTGGCGTGGCGGACTGGAACTGCTGCCGGCGCTGCTGCTGCTGCTGAGGTGTGCGGTTCTGCTCGTGGCTCCTGGCGGCTTCTCGACGCTGCTGTTGCTGCGGCGTGGGGTTTTTCAGCTGCGTTTTTGCCGCCTCGCGACGCTGCTGTTGGGTCGGCGTACTGTCGTAACCGCGGTAATTACTGCGTTGGGTGGCTTGCTTCAGCTGCGCTGAGGCCGCCTGACGCTGGGCGTCGCGTGAGGCGTTGTTTGCCGCCAGGTTGCCCGCTGTGGCCGTCGGTACGTTATGCTGCAGCTGGGTCATCGCTGCCTGGCGCTGCGCTTCGCGATCGACTGGCGCATGTTGGGTCGCGCTCAGTCCGCCGGAAACGTTGGTCTGATGGAAGCGCTGAGCTACCGTATTATCGGGATACGGTGTGTGTCCGCGATAGGCAGGATTGTGCTGCCAGTTAACGTGGTTTCCCGGCAGGTTTTCTCCTGTTATATGATTGAAATTATTTACATTAATATTGATGTTATCGCCATTATGCGAGTAATCGCCGTGGTGGTAGTCGTCATCGTGATGGTGATGGTCATCATCATCCCAGTCGATACTGCTGAACAGCGCCCAGGTGGTGGCCACGCCGAGGCTGTACCCGAAGCCTTTGACGAAGCTATCGGTAAACTGCTCCCCGGGAGGGGGCGGCAGATAGACCGGCGGATAGGCGCTGTTCGGCCAGGTACCATAGACGGTGGAGGGGTTATAGCTGGGAACATAGACCACCTGTGGATTGGTCGGCTCTATTTTAATGACCTGCGTGGGCGCAGGCGCCGCTGTGTGGGCGGTTGCGGTTGCTGCCGTGCTGCTGCTGGCTGAAACCGGTGCGGCAGGGGTGACAATCACTTTCTGCTGCGGTGTGGATTTCAGCGTCCCGGTTTGTTGGGCAATGGCGCGCAGGCGCTGCACTGAATCCATCACATCATGCGGCTGGGCCAAAAACGCATTGCCAAGATTTTCCACCCAGGGCGGATTCTCGCCCATCATCGCCAGCAGGGCAGGGAAAGCGACAAGAGATTTGACGCTAGGGTCCCACGGCTGGCTGGCAACCGCCTGCACGGCCGCATCCCCTTTCATCGCGGGGTTATCCTGGGACCACTGGACCGCCTGCAGGACGTTGTCGGGATAAGTGGAGGCCATCAACACCTGCGACAGCAGGCTGTCCGGGTAGAGCGCGATAGGGGCGACCCACTGATCAATTTGCGCCTGGGTGTAAGTGGCGGCCACCGGCTGTGTCGTCGACGCTGCGGGCGCTGGCGCTTGCTGCGCAGGCGGTTCAGCGATCGTCGCTGGGGTTCGGCTTTGCACATAGAGTGTTCCTGCCGCCGCGAGTAAGCCAGCGCTACAGAGCAGGGCGATAATATGGGGTTTGAACGGCAGTGACATGGAAACTCCTGACCCAAAAAGTAACCCATCTCGCTAAAGTATCTGCGAAAACGGCGCGTTTGCTGAGTATAAGTAAGCGGTATGGCTTTTTATTGATTATTGTTGGGATCGGCCCGTGGCGTTGTACGCGGAAAGGAATTTTTGTCGTGGGATTTGAACAGGAAGCCTGCAATATCCTGCCCTTAACGATTCAGCTAAATTTTAATGTTGCTTTTTTGTAAACAGATTAACACCTTTCAAAAATCCTGCTATGCTGCCGACGCGGTATCGGGCATTTACCCTACAAACTGCTGTCTCACAGGAGCGTGAAGAAAATCGCCCAGCCACTAAATCCTTCAAGATGCGTCACGCGGCAAGCTAAGCCAGGACAGAGGCAGATTGATTGAAGACGTGTAGGCCGCATTATGACAATGAGAGCGAGGAGAACCGTCGTGCTAGAAGAATACCGTAAGCACGTAGCTGAGCGTGCCGCCATGGGGATTGTTGCCAAACCCTTAGATGCAACCCAAATGGCCGCGCTGGTAGAACTGCTGAAAAACCCGCCTGCGGGCGAAGAAGAATTCCTGTTAGACCTGCTGATTAACCGTGTACCGCCGGGCGTCGATGAAGCCGCCTATGTTAAAGCTGGATTCCTTGCCGCGATCGCCAAAGGCGAAGCGACCTCCCCCCTGGTTACCCCTGAAAAAGCCGTTGAACTGCTGGGCACCATGCAGGGCGGTTATAATATCCATCCGCTGATCGATGCGCTGGACGACGCGAAACTGGCGCCGATTGCCGCGAAAGCGCTCTCCCATACCCTGCTGATGTTCGATAACTTCTACGACGTGGAAGAGAAAGCCAAAGCGGGTAACGAGCATGCTAAACAGGTTATGCAATCCTGGGCTGACGCCGAGTGGTTCCTGAACCGTCCGCAGCTGGCAGAGAAAATCACTGTTACCGTCTTCAAGGTCACCGGCGAAACGAACACCGATGATCTCTCTCCGGCGCCGGATGCGTGGTCACGCCCGGATATCCCGCTGCATGCGCTGGCAATGCTCAAAAACCCCCGCGAAGGCATTGAGCCGGATCAGCCGGGCGTGGTTGGCCCAATCAAACAGATCGAAGCCCTGCAGCAGAAAGGCTACCCGCTGGCCTACGTCGGCGACGTGGTCGGGACCGGTTCTTCACGTAAATCCGCCACCAACTCGGTGCTGTGGTTTATGGGCGACGATATCCCGAACGTGCCGAACAAGCGCGGCGGCGGCCTGTGTCTGGGCGGTAAAATCGCGCCAATTTTCTTCAACACCATGGAAGATGCGGGCGCGCTGCCTATCGAAGTTGATGTGTCTAACCTGAACATGGGCGACGTAATCGACGTTTACCCGTTCAAAGGCGAAGTGCGTAACCACGAGACCAACGAACTACTGGCCAGCTTCGAGCTGAAAACCGATGTGCTGATCGACGAAGTGCGCGCCGGCGGCCGTATTCCGCTGATCATCGGTCGCGGTCTGACCACCAAAGCGCGTGAAGCGCTGGGCCTGCCGCACAGCGATGTCTTCCGTCAGGCGAAAGACGTGGCGGAAAGCACCCGCGGCTTCTCGCTGGCGCAGAAAATGGTTGGCCGCGCCTGCGGCGTTGCCGGTATCCGTCCGGGCGCTTATTGCGAACCGAAAATGACCTCCGTCGGTTCTCAGGACACCACCGGTCCAATGACCCGTGATGAGCTGAAAGACCTGGCGTGCCTGGGCTTCTCTGCAGACCTGGTGATGCAGTCCTTCTGCCACACCGCGGCCTACCCGAAGCCGGTTGACGTTACCACGCACCACACTCTGCCGGACTTCATCATGAACCGCGGCGGTGTTTCTCTGCGTCCGGGCGATGGCGTGATTCACTCCTGGCTGAACCGCATGCTGCTGCCGGATACCGTGGGTACCGGCGGTGACTCCCACACCCGTTTCCCAATCGGCATCTCCTTCCCGGCGGGCTCTGGTCTGGTGGCCTTCGCCGCCGCGACCGGCGTGATGCCGCTGGATATGCCGGAATCGGTGCTGGTGCGTTTCAAAGGTAAAATGCAGCCGGGGATCACCCTGCGTGACCTGGTCCACGCCATCCCGCTGTACGCCATCAAGCAGGGCCTGCTGACCGTGGAGAAGAAAGGTAAGAAAAACATCTTCTCTGGTCGCATCCTCGAGATCGAAGGTCTGCCGGATCTGAAAGTCGAGCAGGCGTTCGAGTTGACCGATGCCTCGGCTGAGCGTTCTGCCGCCGGCTGCACCATCAAACTGAATAAAGAGCCGATCGTTGAGTATCTGAACTCCAACATCGTTCTGCTGAAGTGGATGATCGCCGAAGGCTACGGCGACCGCCGTACCCTGGAGCGTCGTATCCAGGGCATGGAAAAATGGCTGGCGGATCCGCAGCTGCTGGAAGCCGATGCTGACGCGGAATACGCGGCAGTGATCGACATCGATCTGGCGGATATTAAAGAGCCGATTCTGTGCGCGCCGAACGATCCGGACGATGCCCGCCTGCTGTCTGATGTGCAGGGCGAGAAGATCGACGAAGTGTTCATCGGCTCCTGCATGACCAACATCGGCCACTTCCGTGCCGCCGGTAAGCTGCTGGACAGCCACAAAGGCCAACTGCCGACTCGCCTGTGGGTGGCGCCGCCAACCCGTATGGATGCCGCGCAGCTGACCGAAGAAGGCTACTATAGCGTGTTTGGTAAGAGCGGGGCGCGTATCGAAATCCCTGGCTGTTCCCTGTGTATGGGTAACCAGGCGCGCGTGGCCGACGGCGCGACGGTGGTTTCCACCTCTACCCGTAACTTCCCGAACCGTTTAGGTACCGGCGCTAACGTCTATCTGGCCTCTGCCGAACTGGCAGCGGTGGCTTCGCTGCTCGGCAAACTGCCGACGCCGGAAGAGTACCAGACCTTCGTGGCGCAGGTGGATAAGACGGCGGAAGATACCTACCGTTATCTGAACTTCAACCAGCTGGATCAGTACACTGAAAAAGCTGACGGCGTGATCTTCCAGACCGCGGTGTAAACCATTCGGTCAGCCCGGCTGACCGTTTGGCGATAAACTCTCCAATGCCCGGTGAACATTGCATCACCGGGCATTTTTATTTCCAAACCTCCCGCCCGCTACGCTTTTTTTCTTTCTGTCTGCTGCGATAATTACTGCATGGGTACAGTGCAGCGGTGACGCATTGCCCTTGCAGAGGAAAAGACTATGGATTACGAATTTCTGCGCGATATTACCGGAGTGGTAAAGGTGCGAATGTCGATGGATCACGAGGCGATCGGCCACTGGTTCAACGAGGAGGTGAAAGGCAATCTTGCTCTGCTGGACGAAGTGGAGCAGGCTGCGCGCACCGTGAAGGGCAGCGAGCGTTCCTGGCAGCGTGCCGGGCATGAATATACGCTGTGGCTGGATGGCGAAGAGGTGATGATCCGCGCCAATCAGCTGGAGTTTTCCGGCGACGAAATCGAGGAGGGGATGAGCTACTACGACGAAGAAAGTCTCTCTCTGTGCGGTGTTGAGGATTTCCTGCAGGTGGTCGCCGCCTATCGTGAGTTTATGCAGCAGCGTTAATGACGCCTTTTATGTCGGGCGGCGCAGAACTACAGGCCCGGCAAGCAAAAGCGCCGCCGGGCATTCCATAGATTACACGGCAGGAATATTGCGGCCGTAATAAATCTCGCGCATCTCTTTCCATAGCAGGTCGGTAATGACCTTGCGCTCTTCGGCAGTCAACTCTTCCGGTCGGGTATGGAACATGTAGTGCTTAAGGTCGAACTCCTTGAGCAACATTTTGGTATGGAAGATATTTTCCTGATAAACGTTGACGTCGACCATGTCATACAACGACTTCATATCGTCGGACATAAAGTTCTGAATCGAATTGATTTCATGATCGATAAAATGCTTCATCCCATTGATATCGCGGGTAAAGCCGCGCACACGGTAGTCAATGGTCACAATATCCGATTCCAGCTGGTGAATCAGATAGTTCAGCGCTTTAAGCGGGGAAATGACGCCGCACGTTGAAACTTCGATATCGGCGCGGAAGGTGCACAGGCCGCCCTCCGGATGGCTCTCCGGGTAGGTATGCACGCAGATATGGCTCTTATCGAGATGGGCGACCACGGTTTCCGGTAGCGGGCCAGGATGTTCGGTCTGGTCAATCAGCTTGGGATCGACAGGCTCTTCGCTGACCAGAATGGTCACGCTGGCGCCCTGGGGTTCATAATCCTGACGGGCGATATTCAGGATATTGGCGCCAATAATAGAACAGGTTTCTGTCAGGATCTCCGTCAGGCGATTGGCATTATAGAGTTCGTCGATATAGGCGATGTAGCCGTCGCGCTCTTCTGCCGTTTTGGCGTAACAGATATCGTAGATACAAAAACTCAGGCTTTTGGTCAGGTTGTTAAAGCCGTGCAGCTTCAATTTTTTCAATTTAGTTCACCCCCTTATTTCGCGTCACGGTGCGGACAGAGCATCATGCAGATATTGTGGTAAGGCGAAGGCCGCCGTATGGATTGCCGGATTGTAGTAACGGCAGGTCAGGTTGGCTTTGTGAAAGCGCGCCTGAATGATTTCGCTGGAGAGATGGCGCAGCGCCTCATTGTCGCTCGCCCAGGCAAAGGTCATGATCCCGCCGTAATAGGTTGGAATTGCCGCCTGGTAGAAGCTGACGTCGCGAAAATAGTGGCTTAGCTTGCGATGGCTGCCTACCGCTTCATCCTGTTGCAGGAAGCAGACGCCATTCTGGGCAACAAAGATCCCACCCAGGTTCAGGCAGCGTTTGCAGCCTTCATAAAAAGCCGAGGTGAACAGGCTTTCTCCCGGGCCGATAGGGTCGGTACAGTCCGAAATGATCACGTCAAACGTTTGCGTCGTCTGATTAACAAAATTGACGCCATCATCAATCACCAGCGTAAAGCGCGGATCGTCATAGGCGCCGGCGTTATGGTTCGGCAGGTACTGGCGGCAGAATGAAACTACCCCGGCGTCGATTTCCACCATGGTGATGGTTTCGATGCTACGGTGACGAGAGACTTCGCGCAGCATCGCGCCATCGCCGCCGCCAATGATCAACACATGCTTCGCGTTGCCGTGAGCCAGCAGCGGCACATGGGTCATCATTTCGTGATAGATGAACTCGTCGCGTTCGGTGGTTTGTACGACGCCATCTAGCGCCATCACCCGGCCAAAGGCGCGGTTATCAAAGATGATCAGATCCTGATGATCGGTTTTTTCGTGGTACAGCACGTTATCAACGCTAAAATACTGACCAAAATGGTCATGCAGCGTTTCATGCCACAGTGGATTATCGGCCACGATAAGGCTCCTCCTTCGTTAACATCTGTTACACCCGTAAAACGAGTGCAACATCATAGACAACTATAGATGAGGATGCACGGCGGTTATTGCAGCAATGAGGCAGGAATAACAGCCACCGCCCCGGAAGGGCGGTGGAGAGGATGAGGCTATTTTGCCGGCTCGGGTTGGCTATCTACTATCCGCACGGAATAAACCATGGTGGCGCCTGGCGGGATTTTTGGCGGTAATCCTTTACTGCCATAGGCCTTTTCAGGCGGGACGACGAGCGTCACGGAGCCGTGGTTCTGTAGACGCTTCAGCGGTTCGCGAAACACCGGGGGATAGGCATCCAGCTTTTGCGTAAGCGCCTGATCTTTCGCTTCCATATCGTTGATCACCGTCCCGTCCGTCAGCATCTCTTTGATCACCACGGTAACCAGGTCATTACCGCTTATTTTTCCTTTACCCGGGTAATCGACGCGGCTGTAGACGCCCTCTTTAAAGACCACATCTTTTTTGCGCGCAAACGCCTGCTGATATTTCTTGCCAGCACTGATGTTTTTCTGCTCTATTTTATTCAGGTTCTGATAAACCTGCTGCGACACATCAAACAGCGCCTTGTTACGTTCCTGCTCTCCGAGACGAAGCTGGCCGCGAAAGGCATCTTCGATGCCCTGCAACACCAGGCCTGCGTCGACGGTAACTCCCTGAGTGCGACGGGTGGTAAGGACGTTGAGCGCCTCGCTTCCCATCGAGGCGCCGATCGCATAAGCCTGCTGTTCTCCCGATGCGCTGAGTTTGGCGGCGGCGCTCTCGCCGCTGCGCGTTTTGGACTGTACAGAAAGCTGCGTTCTCAGCAGTTCGATTTCATCTTCTTTCATCCGTAGCTGGGCGTTGTCTTTATCCGCCTGCAGGCGATAGGCTGCCACTATGGCCGCCATCTCTGGTGGCTCATTTTTTGGCGCAGCGGCGTCGTTAGCGGGGCCATGCGGCACTTTATCCGCGGCGGCCAGCCGGGTGGACAGCGATTGTTTATCGGCGTTAAGGGCTTTGACCTGATCGAGGGCAGCCTGCTGCGTCTTTTCCGCAGCGGCGAGGCGAATAGTCAGCGACTGCTTATCGGCGTTAAGGGCCTTAACCTGCTCGAGGATGGCCTGTTTCTCTTTTTCCGCGGCGGCCAGCCGGGTCGCCAGCGGCTGTTTGTCAGCGTTAAGCGCTTTAGCCTGGTCAAGAGCGGCCTGCTGCGCCTTCTCCGCAGCGGCGAGGCGAATAGTCAGCGACTGATTATCGGCGTTAAGGGCCTTAACCTGCTCGAGGACGGCCTGTTTCTCTTTTTCCGTTGCGGCCAGTTGGGTCGTTAGCGCGTGTTTATCTTTATTAAGCGTGGTAAAGCTGGCGCTGAGGCGTTTATTTTCAGCTTCGGCTTGCTGAATCTGCGTCGTTAATTGCTGGATCTGCTGACGCGCCGCGGCCTTGCTTTGCTGTAGATTATTATTCTGCACAACGCCTGCTTTTTTTATTAATGCCTCTTTTTCTGCAGTAGCGGCGCTTAAGGCGACCTGTAATTCATTAATTCTCTTATTCAACGCCGCTTGCTCATTCGCTCCGGCAGTATCCGTTTGCGGCGTAGCGGCAAGCTGTTTTTTTAATTGCTGTATAAGCTTATCTTTTTGTGCAATCGCCGCCTGCTGGCTGGTGATTCTTTTTTGTAATTGTGAGGTGTTGGTACCGGTTTTTTTATTATCTGCGCTCTGGCGGCTTTCTTGTGTTTGTTTTGCGCTTGCGGCATCGTTTTTTTCTTGCGCCTGAGATTGCTGGGTTTGCTGTTGGGCGTAATCAAGAAAGGCCGGCGCGGCGCCGGCGGTGAAGGGGGTTGAAAGCGCCAGCGCAGCGACGAGCATCAGCAGGGGCGCGTTGAGGGTCAGCGTGGCGGCTCTGTTCATGGCTGTTTGCTTTCACCACGCTGTACCAGGCTATCGATCAGCGTTTTCTGGATATCGGCGCACAGTTTGATGGATTTAAACTGATACATGGAGTCAATGCCAAGCCGGGTAGGATCCGCCACTTTCTCGCGCACGCTATTGTATTGTGACGCCGCGCGCACTAAAGCGTTAAAGTCATTGCTGAGTTTAGTGGCTTGCTGTGGGTTAACCTCTTTTAGCGAATCCAACGCCTGGCGACAGGATTCAATGCGCGCTTGTTCGCTGGCCGCCCGCTCCTGCTCTGCCTGCTGCTGTGACGTCAGCGGCGTGGCGATCGGTTTAACCGGCTGGCGGGAAGAGGTATTGCTACAGCCGGCTACTAACAGCGCGGCGAGTGGGATAACACGAAGAGTCAGCGAGATATTCACAATTTCAGTCCATGAAGTAGGTATATTTTTACCGGATTCTAGAAGGGTGCTTTTTATTTTGCAATATATGAATAATGATATTTTATTAGTTTTTTAGTCATTCTTCATTATTATGGGTTTACTTTATTTGGCAAATTGATAGGTTCGCAATTAAATAAGGTTTGTTTATATACAATAATAAATATAAATATTTAAAGGGGGAAATTGAAATGCTAAAGGCGCGGAGCGTTGCCGCCCGCGCAGGGAATTATTTAACGTAAGCCAGCAGGCTGAGCGAATCGCGGGCCAGCGCTTTACATTTTTTCGCCGTCGGAATGTTAATGCCGCTAAGATCGCGATAGCTGTCTTCGCCTAGCGCTTTCATGTTGTAGCTGTCATAGTTGCTCAGGTCCCACTGGTTCTGTTGGGCAAAGAACACCAGCGCGCGACGGATCTGCGTGTTGGGCAGGTTCTGGTAGCCACAGTCGTTTTTCAGAAACACAAAAACCGCGGTTAAATCAGCCATATCTTCCGCTTCGGATTCGCTGAGCGCGTAGCTGTTGGCGGAGAGAGCAAGCAGGCTGCCGAGTACCATTGTTCTGAAAAGCGTCTTCATTTTTTCTACCATTAGATCACCGACGCTTCAAATTAGCATACTTCTTTACACAGCGCCGATCTTTATTCTTACTCTTCTGCTTGACCTTCCCGTTACGGTAGGGTTTAAGCTCAAATATTCGCCCGCAGAATAAAAGGATGTGAATATGCAACGTCGAGACTTCCTCAAACTGACCGCCGCGGTCGGCATGGCCAGCGCATTGCCGTTATGGAGCCGGGCGGTCTTTGCCGCCAGTCGCCCGGCTCTGCCGATACCGTCGCTGTTAGCCGCCGATGCGCGCAACCGCATCGCGCTCAGGATCCAGGCGGGCAAAACGCGGTTTGGCGCCCTGAATGCCACTACCTGGGGCTACAACGGGTCGCTGCTGGGCCCTGCGCTGCAGTTGACGCAGGGGAAGACCGTCACGGTGGATATTACTAACCAGCTGGCGGAAGAGACCACGCTGCACTGGCATGGTCTGGAGGTACCGGGCGAGGTCGACGGGGGGCCACAGGGGGTTATCGCGCCGGGTGCCACCCGCACGGTAAGCTTCACGCCAACGCAGCGGGCGGCGACCTGCTGGTTTCATCCGCATCAGCATGGGAGCACCGGCCGGCAGGTGGCGATGGGGCTGGCCGGCCTGGTGCTGATCGAGGATGAAGAGAGCGGGCGCCTGCTGCTGCCTAAGCAGTGGGGAATCGATGATGTGCCGGTGATCGTCCAGGATAAGAAGTTCACCGCCGCCGGCGAGATCGACTATCAGCTGGATGTGATGAGCGCCGCCGTCGGCTGGTTTGGCGATACGCTACTGACCAATGGGGCCCTCTATCCCGAACATGCCGCGCCGCGCGGCTGGCTGCGCCTGCGCTTGCTGAACGGCTGTAATGCCCGTTCCCTCAATTTTGCCACCAGCGATAAGCGCCCGCTGTACGTGGTGGCCAGCGATGGCGGTCTGTTGGCCGAGCCGGTCAAGGTCGATGAATTGCCGGTCTTGATGGGTGAACGCTTTGAGGTGCTGGTGGACACCAGCGACGGTAAACCTTTCGATCTGGTGACCCTGCCGGTGAGCCAGATGGGCATGGCGATTGCGCCTTTTGATAAACCACAGCCGGTACTGCGCGTCCAGCCGCTGGTCATTCCCGCCTCCGGCAAGCTGCTGGATACTCTGGCCGCTCTCCCGGCGTTACCGTCCCTGACGGGGCTGACGCAGCGTCAGCTCCAGCTGTCGATGGATCCGATGCTCGACCGGATGGGCATGCAGGCGCTGATGGAGAAGTATGGCGACCAGGCGATGGCCGGAATGGATCACGGCATGATGGGGCATGGCGACATGAGCGACATGGGGAATATGCATCACGGCGACATGAGCATGAACCACGGATCCGGCATGGAGCATGGCATGTCGTCAGGCAAGGGCTTTGATTTCCATAACGCCAACCGCATCAACGGCAAAGCCTTCGACATGAATGAGCCGATGTTTGCCGCCGCCAGAGGCCAGTATGAGCGCTGGGTGATTTCTGGTAAGGGCGACATGATGTTGCATCCGTTCCATATCCACGGCACCCAGTTCCGTATCCTCAGCGAAAACGGCAAGCCGCCAGCGGCGCATCGTCGCGGCTGGAAAGACACCGTTCGTGTGGAAGGGGACGTGAGTGAAGTATTAGTGAAGTTTGATCATCCGGCGCCGAAGGAGTTTGCCTATATGGCCCACTGCCACCTGCTGGAACATGAAGACACCGGGATGATGTTGGGGTTCACGGTTTAAGTCTCTGCGACCTGCTGCCATCCCCTACGGGAAGAAGGACGGAACACCAAAAAAAACGGCAACTTTCGTTGCCGTTTTGCGTTTTATTTGGCGTCATCCGGGAGCGCATAGGCGACAATATAATCGCCCATTTTGGTACCGAACGAGCCGTGACCGCCGGCAGAGATGACAACATACTGTTTGCCATTCACTTCGTAGGTCATCGGAGTCGCCTGACCGCCGGCTGGCAGACGGGCTTCCCACAGCTTCTCGCCGTTGCTCATATTGTACGCGCGCAGGTAGTTATCTGCAGTCGCGCCGATGAACAGGACGTTACCGGCCGTGGAGATCGGACCGCCCAGCATCGGCATCCCCATGGTAAACGGCAGTTTAACCGGCATCGGGAACGGCAGGCTGTCCTGCGGAGTACCGATACGTTTTTTCCATACCACTTCGTTGGTTTTCAGATCCAGGGCGGAGATATACCCCCAGGCCGGCTGTTTGCACGGCAGGCCGAACGGCGACAGGAACGGGTTCAGCGTTACGCCGTACGGGACGCCGTACTGCGGCTGCACGCCGGACTCGGTACCAGAGCCTTTCGCATCTTTCGGCGGCTCCATCGGATTGCCTGGCCCGCGCGGGATCAGTTTTGAGACGAAAGGCAGCGCCATCGGGTTGGCGATAGCCACCTGACGGTTCGGATCGACGGAGATACCGCCCCATTCAAACATCCCCAGGTTACCCGGGAACACCAGCGTGCCCTGCTCAGACGGCGGGGTGAAGATACCTTCATAGCGCAGCTGGTGGAAGATCACGCGGCACACCAGCTGGTCGAACATAGTGGCGCCCCACATGTCCGCGCCGGTCAGATCTTTCTTCGGACGGAAGCTCAGATCGGAGAAGGGCTGGGTTTTGGTAACGTAATCACCTTTGGCAGCGCCCTGCGGAACCGGTTTTTCAGGCGCCGGGACCACCAGCTCGCCGTTACGACGATCCAGCACGAAGATGTTGCCGGTTTTCGCTGGGGCATAGATGACCGGTACGGTTTTGCCGTTGACCTCAATATCAGCCAGCGTCGGCTGGGAAGGCATGTCCATATCCCACAGATCGTGATGGACGGTCTGATAGCTCCAGGCCAGCTTACCGGTGGTGGCGTTCAGTGCCACAATCGAGCTGGCATAACGCTCTTGCTCCGGCGTACGGTTGCCGCCCCAGATGTCCGGAGTGGTCACGCCCATCGGCAGATAGACCAGATCCAGCTTAGCGTCGTAGGCGGCAGGCGCCCATGAGTTCGGCGAGTTGAGCGTGAAGTGATGTTCATCGCTCGGGATGGCGTTCGGATCTTTCGCACCCGGATCGAAGGCCCACAGCAGTTTACCGGTATTCACATCAAAGCCGCGGATCACGCCTGACGGCTCGCGGGTAGAGAAGTTATCGGTGACCGCGCCGGCAATCACGATGGTTTTATCGGTGATGATCGGCGGTGAAGTGGGTTCATACATGCCCGGCGTGGTGACCGGCATGTTGGTCTGCAGATTGAGAATACCTTTATTAGCAAAGGTTTCGCACAGCTTACCGTTGTCGGCGTTTACCGCGAACAGGCGACCATCGTTCACCGGCAGGATAATGCGGCGCGGACAGTCGGCGACGACGTCGGCAGGGGCGTTATCCGCTTTCGCTTCGTGATAAGAAACACCGCGGCAGGTGACGTGCTGGAACGACGGATCGGCGTTCAGCTGCGGGTCAAAATGCCACTTCTCTTTACCGGTGGCGGCGTCCAGCGCAAACAGGCGCTGGTGAGCGGTACACAGGAAGAGCGTATCGCCGACTTTAATCGGCGTCACTTCGTTAGTGATTTCACCCGGATCGTTCGGCTGTTTCAGGTCGCCGGTGCGGAACACCCAGGCTTCCTTCAGGTTCTTCACATTATCGGCGTTAATCTGCTTCAGCGGGGAGAAGCGCTGGCCTTCCTGGTTACGGCCATAGGCCGGCCAGTCGCCGTCGGCGACGGTGGAAATCGGTGCGGCCGGCGTAGCGTCGGCGCTCAGGGTGCCGTTGACTTCCTGCGGGTCGTTAAAACCAGCCCAGGTCAGCATGCCGCCGCTGATCAGCAGGGCGACGACCAGCGCGCCAACGGCGCCAGCGGAAGGCACCGGCAGACGACGCCAGACAAAGGGCAGGATCAGCCAGATGCCAAAGAAGACGAGGATATCGCTACGCGGCGTCAACGCCCAGAAGTCGAAACCAACTTCCCAGACGCCCCAGATCATGGTCGCCAGCAGCAGCGCGGCATACAGCCACAGCGCAGCGCGCTTGCCGCGGAACAGCATTACGGTCACGCCCAGCATCACCAGCCCGGCGATAGGGTAGTACCAGGAGCCGCCAAGCACGACCAGCCATGCCCCGCCGATTAATAGATAGAGGCCGCAGAACGCTGCAAATAGCGCAGTCAGCGTCACCAGGAGCCTTGATTGTTGAGACTTTGTTTCAGCCATAAAAAGTTACTCATGTGTTTGTTAAATTTTTTAACTGCAATTAATTATAGGATTTAACAAGTGTGATCGGAATCACAAATATGGCTTTATTAATCCCTGCACCGAAGATTTCTTTTTGCTGGTATACTGGATGGCTTGCCGGTCATCGTCGGGGCGAAAGCAGCGGCTTTGATGATTTATATTTAGAATCAAATGGTTAGTATTATGAAACATACTGTAGAAGTGATGATCCCGGAATCCGAGATCAAAGCGCGTATCGCGGAACTGGGTCGTCAAATCAACGAACATTATCAGAACAGCGGCAGCGAAATGGTGCTGGTGGGGCTGCTGCGCGGCTCGTTTATGTTCATGGCCGACCTGTGCCGTGAAGTGCAGGTGCCGCATGAAGTCGATTTTATGACCGCCTCCAGCTACGGCAGCGGCATGTCCACCACTCGTGATGTGAAAATCCTTAAAGATCTGGATGAAGACATCCGTGGTAAAGACGTTCTGATCGTGGAAGACATCATCGACTCCGGCAATACCCTGTCTAAAGTTCGCGAAATCCTCAGCCTGCGCGAGCCGAAATCGCTGGCCATTTGTACGCTACTTGATAAACCCAGCCGCCGCGAAGTGAACGTCCCGGTTGAATACGTCGGTTTCGCGATTCCGGATGAGTTCGTGGTGGGCTACGGTATCGACTATGCTCAGCGCTACCGCCATCTGCCGTATATCGGCAAAGTCACCCTGCTGGACGAGTAAGGGGATATCCCACTCTGGACAGCGCGCGCCGCGCTCTCCAGGGTGGCGAAGTCTGAAGGCTATCTGTGGTTGATGTGCTTGATCTTGAGGTTGGAGATCCCGTGGCGATAGCGCTGTTCGAGGGTTTCCCTGCTCACAGCGGTGACATCCAGATCGCGCAGCAGTCCGTCGTGAATCCCGTAAGCCCAGCCGTGGATGGTCACCTTCTGTCCGCGCTTCCACGCGGATTGCATAATCGTCGAATGTCCCAGATTGTACACCTGTTCCATCACGTTCAGTTCACAAAGGGTATCCAGACGGCGATCCTCTGGCATTTCACCGAGCAGCGAGCTGTGCTTAAACCAGATATCGCGGATATGCAGCAGCCAGTTGTCGATAAGCCCCAGCTCCGGGTTCTCCACCGCCGCCTGCACGCCGCCGCAGCCGTAGTGGCCGCAGATAATAATGTGCTCGACTTCCAGGACATCGACGGCATACTGCACCACCGACAGACAATTGAGATCGGTGTGGATCACCAGGTTCGCTACGTTACGATGCACGAACAGTTCGCCAGGCTCCAGGCCGGTGAGTCGCTCAGCGGGAACGCGGCTGTCCGAACAGCCAATCCACAGGAAGCGCGGTTTCTGCGTCTGCGACAGTTTCTCAAAAAAGCCGGGGTCCTCTTCCACCAGCATTTTTGACCATAGTGCATTGTTGCTGATGAGTGTATCTATATCATTCATGGACGTTATCGGCCTGTAACCAAGTAAGTGCGTTGCGCTAATATAGGGTAAGCTCACCTTTTTTAAAACCATCTTAACCCGTGATACTTCAGGCTGCAGATGCGTTGGCGGCGTCAGCGCCGGTCCAGCGCAAACGTGAGTCAGGCGGGTTAATGACGTGTCACGACACGAGAAGAGATATTTAATGACCATTGCTCTGGAATTAAAACAGCTCAAAAAAACCTATCCCGGCGGGGTTCAGGCGCTGCGGGGGATCGACCTGCAGGTCGAAGCGGGGGATTTTTATGCCCTGCTGGGCCCGAACGGGGCCGGAAAATCCACGACCATCGGCATCATCAGCTCGCTGGTGAACAAAACCTCTGGTCAGGTCAATGTCTTTGGCTACGATCTGGAGAAAGACGTCGTCAATGCCAAGCGCCAGCTTGGCCTGGTGCCGCAGGAGTTTAACTTCAACCCGTTCGAAACCGTGCAGCAGATCGTCGTTAACCAGGCGGGCTACTACGGCGTTGAGCGTAAAGAAGCCCTTTCCCGCAGTGAAAAGTATTTAAAACAGCTCGACCTGTGGGAAAAACGCAACGAACGCGCGAGGATGCTCTCCGGCGGGATGAAGCGCCGTCTGATGATCGCCCGCGCGTTGATGCATGAGCCGAAGCTGCTGATCCTCGACGAACCGACCGCCGGCGTCGATATTGAACTGCGTCGCTCGATGTGGGGCTTTCTCAAGGATCTCAACGATCGCGGAACCACCATTATCCTGACCACCCACTATCTCGAAGAGGCCGAAATGCTATGTCGCAACATCGGCATCATCCAGCACGGCGAGCTGGTGGAAAACACCTCGATGAAAGCGCTGCTGTCGAAGCTGAAGTCAGAGACCTTTATTCTTGACCTCGCGCCAAAAAGCCCGGTGCCGAAGCTCGAAGGCTACCAGTACCAGCTGGTCGATACCTCGACGCTGGAAGTGGAGGTTCTGCGTGAGCAGGGAATTAACAGCGTCTTCGCGCAGCTGAGCGCCCAGGGGGTGCAGGTACTGAGTATGCGTAACAAAGCTAACCGTCTGGAAGAGCTGTTTGTCACGCTGGTGCATGAGCGAAAAGGAGAATCAGCATGATGCAGCTTTATTGGGTCGCGCTGAAAAGCATCTGGACCAAAGAGATCCACCGTTTTATGCGCATCTGGGTACAGACGCTGGTGCCGCCGGTGATCACCATGACCCTGTATTTCGTGATTTTTGGCAACCTGATCGGCTCGCGCATTGGTGAGATGCATGGTTTTACCTATATGCAGTTTATCGTCCCGGGCCTGATCATGATGGCGGTGATCACTAACGCTTACGCCAACGTCGCCTCATCCTTCTTCAGCGCCAAGTTTCAGCGCAATATTGAAGAGCTGCTGGTGGCGCCAGTGCCGACGCATGTGATTATCGCCGGCTACGTGGGCGGCGGGGTAGCGCGAGGACTGTGCGTAGGTATCCTGGTGACCGCGGTGTCGCTATTCTTTGTGCCGTTCCAGGTTCACTCCTGGCTGTTTGTCGCCCTGACGCTGCTCCTCACCGCGGTGCTGTTCTCGCTGGCCGGGCTGCTGAACGCAGTGTTTGCCAAGACCTTCGATGACATTAGCCTGATCCCGACCTTTGTGCTGACGCCGCTGACCTATCTCGGCGGGGTGTTCTACTCGCTGACCCTGCTGCCGCCGTTCTGGCAGGGGCTGTCGCATCTGAACCCCATCGTCTACATGATCAGCGGTTTTCGCTTCGGCTTCCTCGGTATCAACGACGTCCCGCTGGCGACCACCTTCGCCGTGCTGGTGGTGTTCATTGTCGCCTTCTATCTGCTGTGCTGGTCGTTAATTCAGCGCGGTCGCGGCCTGCGTAGCTGATACTCATCATGGTTAGCGCTTCCTGAAGTAAATATGCGAAGCGCTAACCGCTTATCTTTGACTCCCATCACCGATACGTCATCTTCACCTTGCTACATTATTCGCTGGCTAAGGAGGGAAGCATGCTCGGATGGGTCATTACCTGTCACGATGAGCTGGCGCAGGAGATGCTGGATCGTCTTGAACAAAAGTTTGGTCCGCTGGCCCAGTGCCGGGCGGTCAATTACTGGCGCAATCTCAGCAGCAATATGTTGAGCCGGATGATGTGCGATGCGCTGCATGCCACCGACTCCGGGGACGGGGTCATTTTTCTCACTGACAAAACCGGTGCGGCGCCTTATCGGGCCGCGGCGCTGATGAGTCACAAACATACCCACTGCGAAGTGATCTCCGGCGTCAGCTATCCACTCCTTGAGCGAATGTATCTCCTGCGAGGCACGTTAAGCAGCGTGGCGTTTCGCCAGGCGATCGTCAGCGCGGGCGGGCCGATGGTGAGCAGCCTGTGGCATCAGCAGCAGAAGAACCCCCCGTTCCGGTTGCGCCATGATGCCTGGGGAAATTAAGCAGCGGGACAGATACCGCTTTTGTTACAATAACCGCCGTTGATGGTATAACGGTTTGATGCGTATGCTTGCCCGATTTTTGACCCTGCTTCTTTTCCTGACCTCACTCAGCGCCTCCGCCAGCCTGCTTAGCCAGCAGGGAAAGGCTGTGCGCTATATGCAAACCACCGAAGACGCGGTCATCTGGGCGCAGGTGGGAAACCATGTGGTCAGCGTCGGCAATGTTCGTGCCGGGCAGATCCTCGCAGTCGTCCCGACGGCGGCTGACTACTATGGGTTTCGTTTCGGCTTTGGCACCGGGTTTATTGATAAAGGGCATCTCGAGCCGGTGCAGGGCAAGCAGCGGGTGGAGGACCGTTTGGGGGATCTTAATAAACCGCTGAGTAACCAAAATTTACTCACCTGGAAAGATACACCGCTCTATGACGCTCCCTCGGTAAGCAGCGCGCAGTTCGGCACGCTGGCCAACAATCTGCGCTATCCGATCCTCAGCAAGCTGAAGGACCGGCTCAATCAGACCTGGTTTCAGATCCGCATTGGCGACCGGCTGGCGTGGGTCAGTAGTCTGGACGCGCAGGAGGATCACGGTATTCCCGTGCTGACCTATCACCATATTCTGCGCGATGAAGAGAACACCCGTTTTCGTCATACGTCGACCACCACCTCGGTTCGCGCCTTCACGAATCAGATGACCTGGCTGCGCGATCAGGGCTATACCACGCTGACCCCGTATCAGCTGGAAGGCTATGTGCGTAATAAAATCAATCTCCCGGCGCGGGCGGTGGCGATCACTTTCGATGATGGCTTGAAATCGGTGAACCGCTACGCCTATCCGGTGCTGAAACAGTACGGTTTCCATGCCACCGCGTTTATTATCTCCTCGCGTATTAAGCGCCATCCGCAGAAGTGGGATTCGAAGTCCCTGCAGTTTATGAGCATTTCCGAGCTACGCCAGATCCAGGACGTCTTTGATATTCAGTCGCATACTCACTTCCTGCATCGGGTTGACGCCGGCCGGCGGCCGATTTTATTCAGTCGCAATTACCATAATATTCTGTTTGATTTCGCCCGCTCGCGCCGGGCGCTGAGCCAGTTTAATCCGCACGTTCTCTACCTTTCCTATCCCTTCGGCGGCTATAACGCTACGGCGGTGCAGGCGGCGAATGACGCCGGGTTTCATATGGCGGTAACGACGGTGCGTGGGAAGGTGAAGCCGGGGGACAATCCGTTTCTGTTAAAGCGGTTATATATCTTACGCACGGATTCGCTGGAGACGATGTCGCGGCTGATCAGTAACCAGCCGCAGGGGTAATACCGACGCTGCGCCTGAGCGCAGCGTCGCGGCCATCAGGCGACCTGTACCGGAATAGCTTTCGCCTGGCGCTTCATTTCGTTGTCGCCTTCGAAGTAGGCGATGTTAGGCTGCCAGCTGCGCGCCTCTTCGTCCGACATGGTAACGAAGCTGGCGATGATCAAAATATCGCCGACGCTGGCGCAGTGCGCGGCGGCGCCGTTAACGGAGATGATCCGGGAGCCCCGCTCGGCGGCAATGGCGTAGGTGGAGAAACGGTTGCCGTTGGTGACGTTCCAGAGGTGAATAGTTTCATTCTCCAGAATACCGGCCGCATCCAGGAAGTCCTGGTCAATGGCGCAAGAACCTTCATAGTGCAGGTCCGCCTGCGTGACTTTTACGCGGTGGAGCTTGCCCTGCAGCATATTACGCATCATAACTTCTACCCTTCAACCTTAATGTAGCAGAGCGGACACGGCGCCCGCCCTGAGAAAAGCCCGGGCAGTATTGCCCGATTTTTACCCGCTGTCTACTGAGCGAGCGTGACGATCCGGTTGTCGATCAGGCGGGCCTGCCCCAGCCAGGCGGCCATCAGGATCACCGCGCGCTGGCTGGCATCGGTCAGCTCAAGCAGGGTGTCGGCATCGCGGATCTGAATGTCGTCGGCACGGAAGCCTTTCTCATTCAGCTCCTGCTCAGCGATAGCGATGATCTCATCGAGCTGGCGATCGCCGGCGGCCAGCTTTTCCGCCACCGCGCTCAGCACTTTATACAGGCCTGGCGCGATTTTGCGCTGGTCGGCGGTCAGGTAGCCGTTACGCGAACTCAGCGCCAGGCCATCTTTCGCGCGGACGATCGGCACGCCGATGATCTCAATGTCGTAGCCCATATCGGCGACCATCTTGCGGATCAGCGCCAGCTGCTGGAAGTCTTTCTCGCCGAAGCAGGCGACGTCTGGTTGAACAAGGTTGAACAGCTTACTGACGATGGTCGACACGCCGCGGAAATGGCCCGGGCGGCTGGCGCCTTCAAGCATGGTGGATAATCCCGGAACGTCGACGTAGGTCTGGCCTTCAGTACCCTGGGGGTACACTTCCGCCGGCGTCGGCGCGAAGACAAAGTCGACATGACGTTTGTTCAGCTTTTCGCAATCATCCTGTAAGGTGCGCGGGTAGCGCGCCAGGTCGTCGACGCGGTCAAACTGCATCGGATTGACGAAAATACTGACCACCACCACGTCCGCACTGGCTTTGGCTTCATCAACCAGCTTCATATGACCATCATGCAGGTTGCCCATCGTCGGGACCAACGCGATACGCTTACCTTCCTGACGCAGACGGCGGATATGCTGCCGCAGCAGCAGTACGGATTCAATAATCAGCACAACAAGACTCCTTAATGGAAACTGTGTTCTTCGCCCGGATAGACTCCGGATTCGACTTCGGCAATATACTGCCGCACCGCGGCGCGGATGTCGCCCGCTTCGGCAAGGAAAT
>OGZC01000318.1_pt1 | contig 28371 bp, 35 predicted proteins | sample 1576751 | NCBI WGS metagenome assembly OGZC01 (sample SAMEA3541486, study PRJEB24748) | human gut metagenome | biome: human gut; feature: human-associated habitat; material: faeces | place: China | collected 2012
GCAAATTGACTCCTCCATAAGTGGGCAAATATCCATTACCATCATTTCTAAGATTAATTTCTAAAAAGTAAGCTTCTCTATCAGACAAAAGGAATTCAACACTAAATAAACCACTATATCCCATACGATTAATATATTCATACACCTTATCAACTTGAATATACTCCTCTATATTCTTTGTGACTCTACCTAATCCTGTAGTACCAAAGTATCTTGGATACTCTCTTATCTTATCCATCAAGCAGGGAATCACAGTAGTTCCCTTTCCATCACTCCAACCCAAAAGTATGACCTCCGTTTTTTTGAAGATAAACTCTTGTATTTGTACAATGTCACAATATTTACTTAACTCATTAATAGACTCCAACAAAGAACGCTCAGATTGATGTATAGTATAATTTTTAGGACTACTAGAGCTATCTATTGCTTTTACGACACAAGGATAAATAAGCTCTTGGGGCAAATTTACTTCTTCTGAACAGTCCACAACCCAACTTTGAGGAGTATTCAACCCTATACTTTGAGCAAGAGTACGCATAAATTCTTTATTCAAACATTCCTCTAATGTCCACTTTCGATCTATAATAGCAGGTAATATAAATTTATCCTTCATTTTTTCAAAATTTACACCAGCGTCAGGTGGCCGAGTTCAAACAGTGCCTGCTGTGCTCCCTTGCCGACGGCAGTCACCAGATAGTCGTGCCCCGCCAGCATCAGGCGGTCGCCGGGCAGTATCATCAGGCTTTCTTCCCGGAACGATGGCTCCAGTGACAGCGAGTAATCGAGGCAGTCCTTCGGCCCGTTGCTGTCGAAGGTGATGAGCATTTTGTCCGTGAGGCCGTCGGCGACAAACAGCCCGATGGCAGTAATGTGTGCGCAGTAAATCATCATGGTGCATTCCCCCGCTTGCTGAGCCGCAGGAACAGGTACTCGGTGATAATCCCGCGTATCAGACCAATCAGCATGGCGGCGGCGATATAGCGCAACGCCAGCGAGGTGACGGGCAGGCCGAGCGCCTTAACCCCGGCGGCCACGCCGAGCCAGACGAACAGCTCCGACGGCACCACGTGGGGAAACAGGCTGGTGAGGGGATGGGCGGTGGTGCCGAGGGCATCCTCATAGCCGGGTTTGCTCTTCTCCGGCAGGAGCTTGCCTAAAGTAAGCGCACCGGGGCTGCTCATAAAGAACCAGCCGAGTACTGGCAGCACGCCGTAGGTGAGGATACGCGAGCGGCCGAGCAGGGCAGCGACCTTCTCCATCCGCACGGTGCCGACCAGCTTCATCAGGAAGTTGATGGCCAGCAGCAGACAGATAAGCATCGGGATAAGTCCCGTCATCATGTCGAGGAAGATTTTGCCTGCGGCCTGGAACAGGTGGATAAAGCTTTCAGCCAGGGAGACCAGAAACATGGAGGCCTCCCGTACTCAGTGCGAGGATGTTGGGTTGTGGTTCGGTGTGCATAAACAACTCTCCTGTCAGGTGTCGTTGGTTAATGCGTCCTGCCACTCACAGCGCGGGTCGTTATGTCCCGGAGTTATCGGTTGTTGTCATGGGGTGAAGCGGTTTACGGGGCTCACGTTTGTTACTGGCATTGAGGTAACGCTCCGGCCAGATCGCTGACGGATGCACGTCGAGCGCGATGGCAATCAGCCACTCGCCTTTCGGCCACGGGCACGTCAGGGTATTCGACAGCGTTGACGAGGCCAGTCCCGCTTCCCGCGATAGTTTCGCCAGACTGGTACCGCGCTTGTGTAAGGCGGCAACGATGTCGGCGGGGTGCCAGTCTTTTTTAGCCATTTCGGTTACCTCTCTCAGGTCTAAAACCAGTCAAGGCAATCCCTTACCCATTCTTTAGGAAGTCTAAAAATAACTCATCTTAAGGAAAGCTAAAGATGCTGTCAATATAACCACTAACAGGACAGGGTTATGGTTCCGAAGCGTCTTAGGATTGCGAGAGAGTTAGCCGATATGTCACAAGAGGAATTGGCTATTGCAGCAGGCATTTCAGAAGAAACGGGCTATTCGCGAATGTCCCATTACGAAAATGGCAGGCATAAACCTAAATTCGAACTGGTTTGTCGATTTGCTGAAGTTCTCAATTTACCTGAAGGTTACTTCTACACGCTGGATGACAGCTTTGCTGATGCAATGCTGAAGCTATATAGGGGAAAACGGGTGCAGTGGAAAAGGTGCATATAAGTTAATTGGTCGTGTTAGTACTCCCTTTAATGTTATGGTTTCTATCTTTATGAAGTCTAAAGATAAAAGAACTTGAGTAATGCTAAAGATTACCGTGAAATCCATACAGGACGCACGGTATGATCCCCAAGAGACTAAAAGAAGCTCGTTTGCGAGCAAAGCTGACCCAGGAAAAGCTTGGTGTACTCGCTGGTATAGAAGAGGCTACAGCTTACTCACGTTTGTCACACTATGAGAATGGTACGCATAAACCGACGTTTGAGTTAGTGTGTGAATTTGCGCGAGTGCTGGATGTACCAGAATGCTATTTTTATACGGTTGATGATAGGTTTGCAGAAGCAGTGCTTAATCTATATGTACACTACAAAAAAAGCTGAAGTATTAATAAGCCGAACATTAATAAATGTTCGGCTTCAGCTTGATTTCATTAATTTCTATTTGCTTCTACTAAAGATATGAATACGGATTCCACTCTTGAAGATATATCTTTTACGTCGATGTCAGAGGTGTTTGATGGGTATCTAATGTCAGAGTGTCCGTATGGAAAAATTCCGTCACCATAGTCGTGAACACCAAATTCTAAAGTGAATTTCGCATCTTTAAATTCTTCTTTGATAGCCTTTATAAAGTCTTCGCTGTAGAATTTATTTGCCCTGCAGCTTGGGTAGTGGATGTTAATAAATAATGTATTCATGTTTACTTCCCTTTTATAATGTCTCAATTTTTAATGGTAATATTATATTGAGTAATGATGGTATTACCTGAAATGATGCTTTCATCCGCTAGGTGTGATTCCATACTTGTAGAAATCCGTAAGTTTACACATCGTAGCTTTTTTTTGAAGGTTTAGCATGATTTTTTCGCCCTTTAAGGGCAGGCCCGTTCCCCTTATTCTCCCTTCCTTTCAGCCTTTACCTTTTCTGTCCCTTTTCGCCATTTTCATTCCTTCTGTTTTTGAGGTGGTACAGGTGGGACAAGTGGTACAACCGCGCCAGCCGTGGCTTTGCGCTGTACCACCTGAAAAATGCCAGCCGGAAAAGTGGGACAGTATCAGCAACGGCTGTCCCACCCTGTACCACTTTTTTAAACTAAATTATCTAAAGTGGGACGCTGAAACCCGCGTCAGCTCTGCGTGTACCACTTGTCCCACTCTGTACCACCTTTTTTTAAGACACGCGAGACTGCACTCAGATACTGAGGATGCGGGAGGTGAGTCGGTAGACCCTGGCTTTGCCGATCTCCGGCAGGCGGACCTGTGACTGGTATTTTCCGTCGCTGCCAGGCAGCAGGCATTCCGCTTCAAGACATAACCTGGCCGCTCTGACGGGACTGAATCCCCGGCACATTTCCCGCCAGCCCTCAGGCAGGATGAAGAACAGCGTGTGTTCCTCGCCCGTCAGCGGATCTTTTTCCACCCGGCGAAAGCCCACCATATTAAGCGGGCGGTCCGGGCCGTCCCACGAGGCAAAACGGCTGTACTGGTGCGCGGTGATGAACCGTTTGATCTGCGCCAGTACGCCTTCATCCTCCTGGTTGGCAATATGGCAGCGCTCGTTCAGCCAGGCGTGCAGGCAGATCTGCACCGCCCCATATGCCGTGCCTTCTTGCCAGCCCGTGATACCCTGCAGCGTCGCCATCTCTCCGGCCACCGCCAGCAGGGCAAAACGGGTCACGATGCGCTGCACCTGGTTTCCGGCATTCTCCGGCATCAGGGCGGTCTGGTAGCGGCGAAGTAATTCTCTTGCCAGCGTGGTGCTGGTGTCCATGTCGTGGGTGAGGAAGGCTAGCCAGGCACGAAAGGCGGTGCCGTGGAAGCGGGCTACCCGGTCGCAGAGGGCATCGGCAAATTGCTGGCCGCTGGCAAAACCGTGTAGCTGCTCAAACGCACCATGCTGCCCGGTGTCGCTGGGGATTTGTACCATGCGCACGTCCATTCCGGCGTAGAGGCGTTCTCCGGCGCGTTCGGTATGTTCCGCCAGCGACAGCTCCCCGGTGGAGAACAGCAGCAGCGTCCAGTGCCTGCGGTTGCGTACTTCGCCGTCGGTGCGGGCGCGCCCCTTACCCTGGCCGTTCGGCAGCATATAGGCAATCATTCCGGCTTCCCGCGGATCCACCTCGCGCAGTTCATCGAGCGGCAGCAGGGCATCGTTATGGCGGCTGGCAATTCCCTCCAGCGCATTCCCGGTGGCCCGCCAGGAGTGCCAGTAATTGGTGCCGCCACAGACGGAGGCGGCCACCTTCATCACCGTGGTCTTGCCGTCGGTGGACTCACCGCGCAGATGAAAGCCTCCGCCACCCGTTCCGGTCAGGCGCAGCAGCGGGGCGGCCAGCGCACAGCAGACGGCAAAGGCCAGCCGTGAGTTGCCTGCACAGAGTGCGGCGACCTGCTCCTGCCACTCTGCCAGCGTCCCTGCCTGCGCAAAGCCGCCGGTCAGATAGTGGCTGCCCTGAAGGATGACATTGTCGCCACCGGGACCGATAACCTCATCCGGCAGCACGTACACCCCGCAATGCCAGCCGGTTTTCTCCACGCAGGTGACGCGGCGTCCGGGGAGCGATCGTGAGATGTATTCGCACAGCAGACTGCGCAGGGAGGGGGCGGGTGGAGATATAGGTCAGGCCGTTCTCCAGCAGAATGCGCCGCAGCTCCTCGCCGTTGCCGCTGAGCATTGCCATCGGCATGGCCCAGCGCCGCAACTGCCCGGTGGTGGTATGCCATTCCAGCAGGCGGCCATAGCTGCCGTCATGGCTGTCGCAGGTGATGGCGGTGACGCGCAGCGGGGAACTGATGCGCTGGGGCTGGATGTCGCTTTCACCGTCGCGGCGTTCGGTGAGCTTGTCAAACCACAGCGCCTCTTCATCGAGGCGGAAATGCTCCGGCAGGATGTCAGAGGGCCTTTCCTGTCGCAGGCGTTCAAGCTGCCCGGTCCAGTTCTCCAGTAACTCACCTTCGGGGGTCATCAGCCGGGCCATCTGCACACCCGCGTGTGCCAGTTTTACGGCGATTTTCAGCAGCTCCTCTTCGCGGATATCGCCGGTGCGGAGTACCCGGACGTAGAGCGTGTCGGGCCTGATAATGGTCAGGTTGTCCAGATCGGCCAGTTTATCCGGGCCGAGTACCACCGGAGGAACATCATCTTCCCGGTCAGGATCTTTCCGCCAGGCGCGTGAGGTTTCCCATGCCAGACTTCCGGCAAGGATTACCACTTCGAGTGTGGGCTCGGGAGACTGCTTGTTGAGAAAAGGGGCGCGTTTCATGATGGGGTATCGGTCGGCTCATCCCTGAGCGTGGATTAACGGATGGCGGTGCGGCGCTGTTGCCACTGACGGATTTCAGCGGCATCGAAAACCACCAGTCGGGAAGAGAGGTGGACGGGGCGGGGAAAGTCGGTGTCTTTAATCAGGCGGTAAACCGACGATTCGCTCATCGCCAGAAACTGGACTACCTGCCGCATACGCACATTGCCGCTTTCTGGAAAAGCATCGTTACTGTCAGCACGGGTTTTCATGATTGCACCTCACGGGAACAGAGTGTCGAGGCGGTTATAGCGCGGAACGGGGAGGGGAGGTATAGGTCCGGGTGAAAAAGTAAAGTCCGGATAGAAAGTAAAGAGTCCGGGAAGATTTTCTTTGCCATCAAAACTGATGGTGTTAGATTAATTTATTGAAAATAAATGGTTTTTATCCAGTTGAGCTCCGTCGAGATAATATTTGCTATGGTTAACGAATGGCAACGCACGACTACAAACACTTCACAATAGCTGCCGCTATCTCATCGTCAGTTGTAAGCGAGGAAGCTGTTAACTGTTCTAACCACTGATGATGGCATTACTTAAGTTGCGGTGTGTTAATCAACAGGGGCAGTCAGAAGAACTAACAATTTAATATTTTCTGTTATTGTGGTAACGCCAAGTTTCATATAACTTAGATAAGTAAATGTTGTTGAATTTACTCTAATTATGCAAAGTTTGACTATGGATGATATCTCATTATCTATTGCTAGAAACATGTTTCACCTCCAAGTCTATGAGTCTGACGGAGTTCGCTTTGAGGACTTGTTTTCAAAAATAATGTACTATAAGTCGCCAGATTTTCAGCAGGTGAAACCTTATGGAAATATTGGAGACAGAAAGAATGATGGTTTTATTAAGGGGCAGGGGGTATATTATCAGGTGTATGCACCAGAAGATGCATCTAATAATGTACTAGCTGCTGTTAATAAAATAAAAGATGATTTTGAAGGGTTAAGGGATTACTGGCATGATATATGTCCTATTAAAAAATATTATTTTGTCTTAAATGATAAATATAAGGGTTCCTTACCGCAGCTGCACAAGGAGTTAATTGTTTTGCAAAGTGATTTTAACTTAATTGATACTGGAGTTATTGTAGCGAAAGATCTTGAACGTGAACTTTTCAACTTACCAGATGACATGATTCGTTCAGTTGTTGGGCACCTGCCAGACATTGATCATGAAGAATATATGTTTGTATCTGGCTTTACTTGTTTCATCTCTGCTTGGATTAATTTTGAAAAAATTGCAAGGCATAAGGTTTTTTCGGCTAAACAACCTAATCGCCCTCTTTTTATAGGGAAAGTAGTCAATGCTTTAGTAAAAAACAAAATAATTTCTAGGCAAGATGCAACTTTTATTAAAAAAATTACTGAGGTTAGAAATAGTCTTGTACATGGGGTTTCGATGTTAGTCCCTAAGAAGAATGAAATCGATATGTTAATTTTCATTACTGAAAAAATAAAACCAGCTGGTGTATGTAGGCTAGATTAAATTTAATGAGTGAATTGATAGAATATATGTTTATTTTTTACTCCGATTGTGACTGGATAAAATACTACGATGGAAACTCCTAATGGCCGCATTACAACGATTGCGACCTGTTCATCAACGGAGAGCAGGTCAATTACAATTGGGGAGAGTACCCAGTTACTATAGCCTATCTGCAGATAGCATCCCTAACCTGATAACCTCCGCTTAAGCGGAAATCAGCAGCCTACATCAGTTTGTCGAAAGATGCCGATCTGGCAGCAAAAGGCGGTGGCATCTTATCGTCACAATTTCGGTACAACTGATTGGCCCGTTTTTTCTAATGGCATTAAAGCATTCAACTGGAAATCTCGCTGTTGCTGTATCTTATCTCTGCAAGCGCAGCAGAGTTATAATCAACGGAATGATCGACGCGTAATGTAGAATTATCAAAAAAATCAACACCCGACATAATCATATTGCCGATATTCTCTCGCTGTTTGTCACTGAGGCTGTCCCACCACTCAGGAGATGAGTATGTATTTTCAGCTTTTGTGAAGAAAAAATACAGGAGGGTGTTGAAAATCCTGTCAGTTTGAACCTTAATTAGTTATCGCACAAAACGTCTGATAATTGCTGAAGTTCCCAGCCAACTGAACACTACATATCCCTTACCTTCGCTGGAAAAAGCATTGAAGCAGACCTGTTCCGCCGACACGGTAAGATCGTTCAAATCCTGAATTTTGGTCCCATCAAAATCCCTCTCCGGTGAAAGAATTGACGAAACCGCAATGGGTAATGGTTCTGAAAACGTGAAGACAACACTTTCAATTTCTGAAAACTGTCTGTTAAGCAGAATGCGGTCGAGGCTAGTTTTAAGATTATTTAGTTCAGTTATTGCTGCATTCAAACCGCTTTGATGCAGGCTGACAAATTCCTGAATATAGACTTGTTCGGCCTGTAACTTTCCTTTATCGGCATTTTTAGCAAAATCGGAAGACCGTCTTCCCCCCTCCTTGGCGTAAATTTCTTTAGACAACGAACGAAACATTAGGGCAAAACACTGCTCATCCGTGCCTGTAAATTTTTCGTTCTCTAGACATGAAAATAATATTCTGTCATGAACTGCACAAAATCCGGTAAAAGTGGATGCCTGATTGATACCAATCTTCTCTGGAACCCATCTTCAGTTGTTTTTCATCAGGCTCGGCAGGTTCATTACCACTCCCATAACATGATTACTAGAGTCGGCGATCGCCTTAAGGCTACTGCTCTTAGAAAGCGTGTGCGCCTGAACGATACGTTTGTCACAATCTTCGTGTATGGATGCTGGTGCATAACACGCCTTTCTCTGCGAATTAGACTTTGAAAATTTCAGGGCTTCGGCTTTAGATACCGGCATTTCACGGTCTCGATCGAGATGGCATTTTTTATACTTAAGTCCTGATTTGCACCAGCATTTATCATTTCTTCCTAACTTCACCTTATCGTTTTCCACGAAATTAATACTCCCTGACAAAACATTCACTGAAAAATAGGGGTAATTTACCACTCCAGTAGGTAAAAGATCACCTGCTATATGCTAAGCAATAAATCTTCCTAGCATCATAATCCCTCTCTATCTCAAATCAGGAGTTAACTATGTGCGGAGGAGTGGCTAAATTAGGTAGCCAATATACATGAATTTACCTACTAATAATGGATACACGTATATAAGTGAGCCCCACCCTCACCCTGAGGTCGCTCAATCATGACAGTACAACATCAACCCGCATTAATGACCAATATCCGTAGATTAAATGTTACACAAGCAACGTCCCCCTTGATTAAGGATAGCGTTGCATCAACCTATTGAACTCACAGGACGAAGCAGACTATACGTCTGAGCTTTCAGATTTTATTCGGTTCGCTGCATCTTACACAGATATCAATTACCTATACTCACTTTTCTCTTCCCATCTTCAACACCTCATAAAATGTCCCTCGCCCAAGCCCATCCGACGGCAATTCCTGTTTCTGAGCCAGAGCCTTCAGCTTTCGAAGTATCCGATCCGAAGCAGGTTTATCAGTCGTCCCATAACGCCCATCAGTCTCCTCAACCAGAAGCTGAACCAGCAGCCAGCAGAGTCGGGCAGAATTCTCCCGAGCCTTGTCGCGTTTATGCATTCCCCGCAGAGAAGGTTGTGCTGAAGCCGTGAGATCCGGCAACGCATCGTCACCAAGCGTCTTCAGCCACTTACGGCCACGACTGTTACGCGACAGTTTCATCACCGCCTTCAGGCTGCGGGCCTTAATTTCTGGCGGCGTAAGTTCGTCATCAATAAGCCGCCAGGCCAGGGCAAACATCTCATCGGCATAGAACATACGTTTATTCGCCGGGGCGCTGACCATGCCTGTAGCTTTGATGGTGCGGCTGATGGCGTCGTGCAGGATACGATAATTCTCCTGATGTTCTTCCGGCAGGGCATTTGCCGGTTGGGAAGCATCGAGGCCGAGAAGCAGAAGGGCGAGATGCCGCGCTTCCAGCAGCGGCATGTCACATTCCCATTCAAACAGATTCTGACGAATGGGACTGGTCACATTATTCTCCTTCCACGATCCGCAGCGGTTCTTCTTCGCCGAGCAATGTCTGCCGTCTGGCAGCATCAACGTAGTTTCCCCACCACTGCATGAGCGGTCGCCTTTGTTCCAGGTAATCGCTGCGGTTGTAGGCCGCTTCGATCTCGTCTTCTTTCTGGTGCGCCAGCGCTGATTCCAGTACTTCACGGGGAAAATGACCTGCACCCGCTGTTCTGGCGATGCTGCGCATGCCGTGGGCGACCAGTTCGCCGCCGAACCCCATCCGGATAAGCGCGGCGTTAGCGGTCTGCTGAAGCATATGCTCCAGTGGTTTGCGGATGCTGGGGAAGACCCACGGGCGATGGCGGCTGACGGGCTCCATAACCTGAAGAACGCGCAGCGCCTGTTTGCTGAGCGGCACCGTGTGCGAACGGTTCATCTTCATAAAGGTGTCGGGGATGCGCCATTCCGCTTTTTTCATATCGATGTCGCACCAGCGGGCGCTAACGGCTTCGCCGGGGCGAACCCAGGTCAGTAGCTCCCATTCGATAAGGCAGTGAGTTCCCTTGCGGATAGAGGCGTTCTGTAGTGCCAGCATTAGTCTGCCCAGTTCACTGGGGTGAAGGGCAGGCATGTTCTGCTTTTTCGGTTTCTTAAAGCGGGCGACCAGGTTGTCAGCTGGGTTGAACTCGATGAGCTCTTCGGAGATGGCGAAGCGGAAGATTTCATTGAGCCGCGAGATAACCCGCCGCAGTGTTTCGAGGATGCCCTGTTCTTCCAGCGGGGTGAGGTGTTCCTTGAGCATCTTCGGGCGGATCTCGGTAACGGGCGTGTTACCCAGAGAAGGGAAGACGTGCATCTCCAGCGAACGCCAGACATCTTTGGCGTGATCTTCGCTAAGGTCGCTGGTCCGTTTTTTCTCTTTGAGCCACTGCTCCGCAACTTTTTCCAGCGTGCATTCATTCTGGAGTCGTTGCTCCTCTGCAACCTGCTCCTGGTGGGCCTGCGGGTCGATACCCTGCACGAGTAAGCGCCGGTATTGCAACCTGAAATCACGCGCCATGGCGAGGGTAACTACCGGGTAGGGGCCAATGCTGATTTTGGTCCGTTTTTTCAGCGCCGGGGGAGCGTATTCGAAGTACCAGATCTTTCTGCCGGATGGCTTAATCAACAACTCCAGTCCGTCGCCATCGCGCAGCATACTCGGTCTTCTGCGGTTTGGCGGCAGCGATCTCGGTATTGGTTAGGGATTTCAATACCTTAGGCATGTTTTTGCACCTTGTTTTTTTAGCGTTCTGGCAACGCGGTGCAAAACAAGATACATAATGCTCAAGATTTATACAGAGAACATGACCACATATGCAGCAAAAAAGCCTGCAACTCGTTGAAGTTACAGGCTTTTTTAAGGTTCATGATGCATCATGAATGAATGTTTGGTGGGCTGGCGGAGTCTGAATAAATTACTCAATGCTTTAAATATAAAGGATTTTTCCGTATTCAACTTTCAGTTGTGTACCTAAACGTGTACCAATTAAAGGATCTCAGGTTCAGCAACCTTGCTCCAGCGGAGACGGCTAATGGACTTGAATTTTGCTATGCCTAGCTGATTTCGCTCATTTCTAGACTTTGACCCCGGAGCTTGAAGAGCTGCGACTACTACATCTCGTGATGCTTCATACATGGCAAAAGCATCATAATTTTCATCAAGCAAAACTAAAAGAACAGAATCAAATGGCTTAGATATATCAATAGCACCAATTCTCGCAGAGACTTTTTTAGGATCAGGCATATATCGACCTTTGATTTGAACTCTATATTCTTTCCCGTCCAAAATCTCAGTCGCATCGTATCCGGACTGACGTGCTGAACATAGTGACAACCCGAGAAGAGTTGCAGCTTCATGTTCAGCTATTTCTCCAGTGATTCCGAGAGGCTTATTGGTTAATTTGTAATACCTTAGCGCCACATCTTTAGCTTCATTTAGTATGTTTAAAATTTTTTCATGGTTTTCTTGAAGCAAAGTAGTCCCCATAAAATTCCCTTTTGCTTAACACGTTACGAATTAACGTGCTGTCTTGGTGAGGCTTTCAGCTAACTTGGATCTTTCCATAAAGTATGGAGAGCTACATCATACTCAAAAAAGTTTTTTTGCATTTAACTGTTCACACTGTTCACCATGCTTATTTTCTATTTAAAATCATAAAGATAAATGGTGATGAGTTGGTGAAGAGTGAACAGTCGACTCTTCACCTTTGTGATTTTTTCTCGCTCTGGATGCGCCCGGTCAGGCGATGTGGTGGAGGGATAAAAAGTTTTTTTAGGTTTTACTGTTCACACTGTTCACCTATGGTTTTTTATTAATAATTTCATGGTGATACAGGGTGAAGATACGGTGAAGGGTGAACAGTGGATTGTTCACCTTGTGGCAATGGCCAGAAAGGAAAAGACCGGCTGTTGCCGGTCTGAGTGAGGTTATGTTGCTGCGGGGTCGTCGCACTTCGGCAGCCAGTCGCCGTAGCTTTCCTCTTTCAGCGACAAATTGGTTTGTATCCCCTGCTTTGTGTGCCGCTTCTCATAATTCAGGCCGTACTCTTTCAGCATCATGGGTAGCCCCAGCCCGAACATTTTCAGGCTGAGCACGTTCCTGTACCCGTTAGCCTCCATATACGCCAGATACGCGTGATAAAGATATTTACGGTAATTACGCGGGATGATGCTGGCATTCCCCATAAACATCCCGTTGGTCTGCGGGAGCATTTCCAGATAGCCGCAAAAATCAAACGTCGGGTCTGCATCGCGCTTAATGCTGAGCGCCTCGTCGGAGTTCTGCTGCGACTGGAGCAGTGCGCGCGCGGTCATCGGGTCGCTGAATTTCTGCATAAGCTGGCGCACGATGACGGCCAGCTCGCGCGCAATTTTATCCCTGAGCTGCGGGTCGCGTTCCTCCGGGGCAATCTGTTCCGGGAAGTGAATAATCACCCGGCGGCGTGACACACCGCCGCTGCGGTCGGTGAAGCGCATCGGGTTGTTGTTCACGGCCAGAATCACCGCCGGAATATGTGTTGAGTACGGATTCTGGTATTTCGGGTCAACCGAGACCGCATCGCCGCCGGTGATGGCCTTAAGTCCTGCGCCGTCACCGCTCCATTTTTCCTGGTCTGGCAGACGTATCAGCGAGAAGCCAATCAGGGAGGCACGCTTGCGCGGGTCTTCCAGTGTGTCGATATCGGCCGACGTGGCGTTATCTTCCCCGGCAAGCAATGTCGCGATTTCGGCCAGAATACTTTTACCGCTCCCGCCGGGACCGGTGACTTCGAGAAAGAGCTGCCAGTCGTAACGGTTCGCCAGCACCATAAACAACGCAGCGAGTATCACGTCGCGTTTTTGTGGATTTTTACCGGCCGCACGGTCGAGCCAGCGCCAGAAGTTCGGCGCGTGAGTCTCCAGCGTTTCCCCTTCCACCGGCGGGGTAAAATCCACATCACACAGCGTGCGCAGCCAGTGCGATTTACTGTGCGGGCTGAACAGGCCGCTTTGAGTATCGAGTACCCCGTTACGAAAGCCAATCAGACGACGCGCCGGTGTATCCTGCTGCGGAATAATCAGTTTCAGGGTCTCCACCACCGAGGCAATTTTCCCGGACGAGAACGGCGCGCGCAGACGCTGGAATAAGTCAGCCACATTCCGTGAAAAAGTGGCGGCAGGGATATTTTTCCAGATGCCGTTTTCATAGCGGGACAGGAGCTGGCCGTTCGCATCCACCGCCAGCGCTTCGCTGTAGTGCTCATGCACCCGCAAAGCCTTGTCGCTGGCGCTCATGGCGGTAAATTCCGCCTCGCTCATGGTATCAAACGGACTTTGCGCCGGTGGCCGGATGGCGTCATAAATGGCTTTGCGCGTGGCTTCCTCGCCGTACTGTGTGTACGCATCATTCCAGTCACCGAACACCGGCGGCAGGGCAACAACGCCCTCACAGGCATCTGCGGCCACAGCGGCTTTACTCTGGCCGTCGCCGTTAAGGTCACGGTCGGCGGCGAGGACAATCTGACAGGCCGGGGACTTCTGACGGGCAAGGCTCGCCAGAGAAAGGAGGTTCACGGAGGACAGCGCCACCATGACGCTTTCCCCGGTCAGGTGATGCACGGTGAGCGCGGTCGCATACCCCTCTGCAATCCACAGGCGTTTTCCGGCCTGTTTTTTCCCTTCGATGACATGACATGCCCCTTTGACCTGCCCGCCTTTCAGGGTGCGTTTGAGACCGTCAGCATTGATAAACTGAAGGTTAACCAGTGCGCCGGTATCGTCATACAGCGGGACAACCACATCCCCGGCGCGGAACGTCACGCCGCCAGTTTTATGCATGGCGGTGAGCGTCAGACATTCCAGAGCGGGGAAACTCTTGCGGGTGAGGTAGGCGTTGCCGGTGGCCGGTCGGGTTTTCTCCATGAGCCTGACCGCCAGCGCGGCCGCTGCCTTGCGGTCGGCAACGGTTTCAGCCTCTGCGAACGCAATCACTTCAGGGGCAACCGGCGGCAGGTTGCCGGTCACGGCGTTCACCTTCCCGGCGGCCTCTGAGGGAGTCACGCCAAACACTTTCTCTACCAGCTTAAGCCCGTCACCCGCGCCGCACTGATTGCAGAACCACGTCCCGCGCCCCTCTTTATCGTCAAAGCGGAAGCGGTCAGAGCCGCCACACACCGGGCAGGACTGATGGCGGTTTTTAATCACTTTCACACCCAGCGCAGGGAGAATGCGCGGCCAGTGGCCGCACGCCTGTTTTACCGTTTCTGTTACGTTCATTTTCATCGTTGTTTTCTCCCTCAGTGCAGTACCGGTGCGGTGATATGACGGGCGCAAAGCTCATCCATCACGGCCAGCCCGAGAAAGGACAGCGACGGCGCGGCTTTGAGTGGTCCGGCTTCCATTAAATCCTCGAGCAGGGCACAGGCAATCTGGCGGCCTTTTTCCTCGCCGTGCTGGCGCAGGTAGAAGCCCTCCAGCTCGGCGGCAATGGCGCTTTCCAGCGCGTCGAGGGTGAGATGCTGGTAGCGGTGCTGGCGTTCGCACAGGGTCAGCCAGGCACAGGCCACGGCGCGACGATACAGCGCGGCGCGTAATACGGGCGGTAATGGCTTTTTCATACATTACCCTCCCCGGTCAGCCACTGCTGATTGCAGCGTTCGACCACGCCGTCGAGCTGGGCGGTCATGAGGTAAATCACGGAGGTGAGCTGTAAGTGCTGCGCCGGGTCACGACGAACGGTGGCGCAGTCCTGCACCTGCATCAGGTCGCCGACGAGCTGGCCGACATTGCGCATATGCTCCAGACATTCGAGGTCACGGGCGGTAATGGTGGTGTGCCTCATGCGCGCACCTCCGCAACCGGCAGACGGCCAGCGAACGAGAGGACGTAATCGCGAACAAGAGAAAGGCGTGCGGCGTGCTCATCACCGGCAACGGTGCGGAGCATACAGATACGGGGTTTACGGTCTGCGCGACGAACGGCGGCAAACACAAAGACAAACTGCGGGTGTGACGGGGTGAGGGTAGTAGCCATGATGGCAGCCTCCTTGAAGTAGTTTGAAAAACTACCACCGGAAACGCCAATTTCACTGGTGGCAGCCCGAACGGGGTTGGCGTAACCGGCCTTCAAGGAAACCGGCCAGCCCGAAGGCTGCCCCGCCCGGACTACCATTATCAGAAAAGGGCTCGGGTGCACGAATAAACACCACAGCCCTGAAAATGGGTGTGCCTGAGCAACGACATAAAAAAACACGCATGGCGCGTGTCGTGTCGCCTTGAAGTTATTCGGAACGCCAATTCCGGCTGCCGATTTTGCGACAGCGGGAAAACTATACCTGGAAACGGCGAAAAGAAGCAAGCCAGAAAAAGGGGCTGTTTGCTGAACGATCATCATCATGCGTCATAGCCCCGGTTACGTTCGGCAATGCGATCCGCCATCCATGCAGTGATTTCAGACTGCGCCCACGCCACATTTTTTACGCCGAGGGAGATTTGTTTCGGGAAGGCTTCCCGGCTGATGAGGTCGTAAATGGTCGAGCGGGACAGGCCGCACAGATGCATCACTTCGGGCAGACGGATAAAGCGCTCGTGAACGGTATCAGAAACCGGCATCAGCGGTGCGGCAGGGGCAGAAGACGGGGAAGAAAAAGCGGTGTGCATCGGGCTACCTCACAAAGTCCATACAGTGCCGGTCGTGTCCGTCCGGCTTCGGGTAGCTCCTTATTATGTCTATATTTTTTCTCAGGTCATGTGAGATTTTCGGGGAAACAAACATTGACTTTTCGCTCTGGCAAACAAAGGCAAACGCTGGCAAACATATGCAAATCACTGCATTACAATGCAGCAATTTCTATTGCTTTTAGTTATATATTTTTTATTTTTAATCGAAATAAAGTCTAAATGCTATAGCCAGAGCAAAACAGGAGGGTGAACAGTGGTGAACAGACGGTGAACAGTCAGACTCTCAATTGTTCACCATTTAACTTACTGTATTACTTATATTTTTATTTGAGGTGAACAGTGGTGAATAGTTATAAGTAAAAAAATAAACGGTGAGTAAGGTTTTCCTGCGACCTTTCTCTGGCCAGCCGGTTTTTAAGGTCTGTTTGTGCCAGCATTCTGACAACGGCAATGAATCGTGTTGTTGTGCAGGAGGCGTCAGAATCATTTCAGGTTGAACACACGGAGAGCCTGAACATGAAACCCGAACTCATTATCAAAGCCATGCAGACCGTTATCAGTAAACAGGATGAAGGCGCGGAACAACGTATTGCCGGTGCGCTGGCCGCACTTAACGAAGCAAAAGATGCACACACGGCCAGCATGGGTAAACTCAGCGACATTGAGGCTTCCATTCAGCGTTGTGAGCAGGAACGACAGACCGCCCTCAGTGAAAGTGCACAGGCCGAACAGGACTGGCGCAGCCGCTTTCGAACCCTGCGCGGCAACCTCACTCCTGAACTGAAAGCTGAACACAGTAAACGTATCGCCAGCCGCGAACTGGCTGATGAGTTCACCGGTCTGATTACCGAGCTGGAGAAAGACAAAAGCCACGCCATGCTTGGAGCATGCTCCTCCGGTACTGCTTATATCAGCGCCCATGAAAAAGCGTTCACCACTTACGCCAACAGCGAGTGGAAGAAGGCGCTGGCCGGTATCAGCCCCGCACTGTTACGTGCCTTTCTGTTGCGTATACGGTCGCTGGAAATGAGCGGAGAAACCTCGCCGCGTGCGACCGTGACTCGTGAGCTGAGTGATGCCCTGAATCTGCAGTCAGCCCTGTATCATTTTGATATGGAGCAGGAGCCGGTCCTGTCCGTAACCGGCATGAATCGCCCGGCCATAACCGGGGTGGATATGGCGCTGTTAAGAAGCCCGGCCAGACGGATGAAGCTTGCCGCTGAACTGGCAGCAAAAGACCACGAACAGGCAGAGGGCTGAATTATGTTTCACTGCCCGTTCTGCAAAAAGACCGCGCACGTCCGTACCAGCCGGTATCTGTCGGAAAACGTCAAACAGCGTTATCACCAGTGTACCAATATCGAATGCTCGGCCACTTTCCGCACCATCGAGTCGGTTGACGGTGTGATACGTGCCGCACCGGAGAAACCCGACCCCGCGCCGGTGGCGCCACCGCCGCCGCGTAAAGTACAGGGCTGCTACAGCTCGCCGTTCCGGCATTAATCAGGAGAGAGACACGTGACCACTGTGACAATACAGCAGGCCTTTGAGGCCTGTCAGACGAACAAAAATACCTGGCTGAAACGTAAAGCCGAACTTGCAGACCTTGAACGGGAATACCGTGAACAGCTCCTTGCCGGTGACGAACAAATCCCGCGCAGAATGCAGGATTTGCGCGACAATATCGATGTGAAAAAATGGGAAATTAATCAGGCCGCCGGTCGCTATATCCGCTCACATGAGGAGGTGCAGCACATCAGCATCCGCAACCGTCTCCATGACTTTATGCAGCAGCACGGCGCGGAGCTGGCCGCCACGCTGGCACCTGAGCTGATGGGATATCACGAACAGCTTCCCGCAGTAAAACAGAGCGCCATGCAGCACTCGGTTGATTATCTGCGTGAAGCCCTGTCGGTGTGGCTGGCCGCCGGTGAAAAAATTAATTATTCCGAGCAGGACAGCGACATTTTAACGGCCATCGGATTCAGGCCTGATGCGGCTTCGCGGGATGATAATCGCGAGAAATTCACCCCGGCACAGAACCTGATTTACACCCGCCGACGTGCAGAACTGACTGCACGGTAGCACGCGAAAAAATCCCCGAAAATTCCGCTATTTTTCCCGAAAAAAGCCATGCATCCATAAGGTGCATGGTTTTGCATGCAAATCCCCGCATTTTATTTTCCCCACCGCGCCAGTACCGGCGCGGCCTGAGTCGGTTCATGCACCTGCATGAAAACTGCCCTACAAAGCGGGCAGGCGTGGCGGGGAGAGCATTGCGCGCATCCCTACCATTTATTTAAATAGTCATTTATGCTGTGATTAATGAGTCAAAGCACATCAAATTCAAAAGGATAAAAATGAACTGTAAAACTATCATTCTCAGGTTTAGGGACTTGGTAACTCCAACTGGAGAAACTATCCAGAGGCACCAAGAAATTATAAAATCGACAGGAACAGTGTGCTGGGGATGGTGGGCAAAACCGGATGAACAAGTGTCTGGCGAGTTCTTACAAATTCAACGTTACCTTGCAACTCCTAAGCAAGAGCTTCGTATATTTCTTTTTGATAGTGGTCAGTCAAAAATATATGAAGCGCAGTTGGTTCATGTTTATCTCAACGGGAATAGAATGCAATGCCCTAACAAGGAAAAATCACCAGAATATTATTCTGAGCAGCAATATAATATGTGGTTTGAATTTTCTTCTATTGCTGAGTGTGATGAGCGTGAAGTACAGGATTATTCTTATTCAGGGAAGATTACGGACTTTTTCGAAGATCCAACTATGTTCTCTGTTTTTGAAAACAAACAAGTTTCGAGCTTGAGGGAATTAAAGTATCAAGATAGAACAATTTGGTTTGTTGATGAATATGATCCTAAACAGCATGAATCACATGAAATATTGTTGAGTAACTCAAATGTCAGTATTCCTGGTGTTTTTCCAAAACGACCGATTGATTTAAATAATGGAAAGGTTATCTGGTTGTCTGATATTCATTTTGATGAAGAGAATTCAAAACATCAATTTTCTCAATATAACCAAATCGAGTTATCAAAAATTATTATTAATAAGCAGGAGTTAGAGATTGATGGGCTTGTTGTCTCTGGAGACTTAACGTGGAAAGCTACTGCTGAAGAATTTAAAATGAGTGCTGATTTCTTCCAAGATATTTGCTCTGTTAAAAGGGTTAATATTGAAGCAATAGGTTTCTGTCCGGGAAATCATGATGTCAGTTTTAGCCGAGTATTACCAGATGATGTAAAACATGCGCTGGAAAGTTATCATGAATCACAAATGGGCAATAAAGAAATATCAACCGAAGAGTGGGGTGTTTTAGTAGGTCGAGCAGTGCAACCAGAACACAAAGATAACTATGAGCGTTTCTTTAATTCAATTGTAGGTACAAGTCCTAATGAATATTTATCCATGGGGAAAAGATTCATTATAAAGAATCAGAAAATTGTAGACTTCTGCTTCTTGAATAGCAACCACCTTCAGCAACATAAAGTTGCATTTCAAGGACAGGGATTTGTTGGTATTGACCAACTGAGCAATGCTTCGAAAGAGATGAGTTGGGATGGAAATGAAAAAATCTCTGGCGGATTTAGAGTTGTAGTTTTACACCATAATTTATATCCGGTAAATTATACAAGTGTTCCATATGTGAGTGTACCTGCTAGCTTAGTTTATGATACCGAGGCTATAATAAAGTGGTGTTTCAAGCATGGTGTTGATTTAATTCTGCATGGACATACGCATGAAAGATTTATCACGAAAGTTACTAGGAAAATCGCTGGCGCTTCAAAAAGTATTTGGATAGTTGGTCTTGGTAGTTCAGGGGTAATTTCATCTCACTTGGTTGGTAATAATGAGTTCGCAGAGATTGATTTCAATGATGATATTATTAAAATCAAATTCTTTGACATCATCAATAATGAAATTGTAGCTCAGGAAGACACTGTATACTTGGACTAAATTATGAAAAAATTACTTATAACAGATTTGGATAATACTTTATATGACTGGGTGTCTTTTTATGCTCAGTCCTTTACGGCCATGCTTGATGAACTAGTGGTTATCCTTGGTGTTCCTGCTAATGTGCTTATTGATGAGTTTAGGCAGGTCCATATAAAACACGGTAATTCCGAATATCCTTTTGGTGCTTTGGAGTTAAAGTCAGTACAGCAAAAATACGCTGGAGAAAGTCGGGATGATATTATAAATGCTTTAGATGGAGCTTTTCACGCTTTTAATTCTGCTAGGAAAAAAAATCTAAAATGTTACGATAAAGTTATTGAAACATTGTCTACATTAAAGGAGCAAGGCGTTATTATCGTTGGGCATACTGAGGCTCCTGTAAGAAATGCTATCTTTAGATTGAAATTCTTGGGGCTTATTGAATTTATGAAACACTTATATACACCCAAGGATAGATATTATAATGACTTAGACCCGAAATCAAAGTCTTGGATTGAATCTTATGGTGATTTTATTTTTTTGCTCAACGAAGATGAAAAAAAACCCAACCCTAGGTTGTTAGCTGATATATGTTCTAGAGAAGGTTTTAAACCAAGTGATGCAATTTATATTGGAGATTCTTTAGTTAAAGATATATCTATGGCTAATGATGCTGGAGTCGATTCTGTTTATGCTGAGTATGGGCGCCAACATGATCCGAAATATTGGAGTACGTTAGTTTCAATTACACACTGGACAAAGAGTGATGTTGAAAGAGAAAGTAGATTAAAAGAATTGTATGGACATGTTGTTCCAACACACTCTATAAAGTCATTTGATGAATTAATTGAAATAGTGAATTTTTAAAATAAAAGGCCCTTATGGGCCTTTTTATTGTTTAACAAAATCCCCCCACCATTCCATCATGATTTTCCTTTGATTTAAATAAGTACTTCGATTATATGCCCTTCTAACCTCATTTTTGTCATAGTGGGCAAGAGCAGCCTCAATAATATCAGAGTTAAACTCGGCTTCATTTAATGCAGTGCTTGCGATGGAACGCAATCCATGCGCGACGAGCCTACCGCCATAACCGATGCGTTTTAAAGCGGCATTAGCTGTTTGGCTATTCATCGCTTGCTTGGGATCATTTCTACTCGGGAAAACATGTTCACGATGAGAACTAATAGGCTTCATTACTTCTAGAATATCTAATGCCCGAGGCGATAACGGAACAATGTGTTGCCGCTTAGCCTTCATCCGTTCGGCTGGAATAGTCCAGAGCTTTGACTCAAGATCGATCTCGGCCCATCGAGCTCCGGAAGCCTCAGAAGGACGCACCAGAGTCAGTAATTGCCATTCAATAAGACAACGAGTCGGAACGGACAAGTTTGACATAACCAAAGAACGCATAAGTTTCGGCAACTCTTCTGGTCGCAGCGTTGGCATGTTTTGCTTTTTGGGTTTCTCAAAAGCCATTCCTACACCCGAAGCCGGGTTGGCATCTATCAGACCGGTATTAACCGCATAAATCATTATTTCGTTAATACGCTGAACTAGGCGACGAACCGTCTCTAATGCGCCACGTGCTTTGATTGGCTCCAATGCTTCAACAATCGTTCTTGCCTTAATCTCCTGAATAGGTATCGCGCCTATTGCAGGGAACACGTCCTTATCTAATGAGCGCCAGATATCTTTCGCATAATCTTCTGTGACGCTTCTGCTTTTTATCTGGAACCAGTTAGCAGCCACTGTTGAGAAAATGCTGTCTAATTCAATCTGGCGTTGTTCTGACGCTTGCTCCAGCTGCTGTTGTGGATCCACCCCTTGCGCGAGCGCAGCTAAATGCTGGTCGCGTATCTGGCGAGCGGCTGCGAGTGTAAGGGCAGGGTAAGAGCCGAGACTCAGGTTGGTTCGGCTATTACTTACCGGACGTTGGTATCGGAAGCGCCAGAGCTTTTTACCAGATGTTTTGACGAGCAAGAACAGGCCATTACCATCATGAAGGGTGAAGTCTTTTTCACGGGGTTTAGCTTTGAGGATTTCGTTGTTAGTTAGGGGGCGTGTGATACGCGCCATGTCTGAATTCCGTCCATAATTGGTACACGTTTAATGGACCACAGTATAGCGTGTACCTAAACGTGTACCAATTTTCTCTGGATTTAGCCGGATGTTCTCGGACAACGGCAGACACAAAAAAGCCCGCAGGGCTTGTGCCGTGCGGGCTTTCTGTACTTCACCGGACGTATCCGGATCATCATTTGGTGGAGCTGGCGGGAGTTGAACCCGCGTCCGAAATTCCTACATCCTCGGCACTACATGCTTAGTCAGTCTTTACATTCGCTTGCCAGCTGCGGACAGACACGCCACTAACAAACTAGCCTGATTAGATTTAACGCTTCAACCCCAGGCAGGGCATCCACGCGATCTCTTTTGGGTTTGACCTCTCTTTGATCCCCGTCTTAAGAGCGGAAGCTAGGGAGAGAGGGCTCAGAGCAGGTTATTAAGCTGCTAAAGCGTAGTTTTCGTCGTTTGCGACTATTTTTTGCGGCTTTTTACGAGGCCAACCGCCCCTCGGCATGCACCTTGGGTTTCGCAAATCCCGTCGAATCCAGAATCAGCCCCAATGTGTAGGTCAAGTATAACAGATTTGTGAATGTCGTTACCAGCCCCATCACGCAGGATTATTTCAGCAGGGTGGACGAAAAAGCAGCATCAACAAGGATATAGCGTAAGGGCCAGCGAGAGCTGGCCCTCGGGGAGGGGAAATTAACGTCCGGCGTGCTTCATAATACGCGCCTTATCCAGCGCCCATTCACGATCCTTCAGGTCGGTACGCTTGTCGTGCTGTTTCTTACCTTTGGCGACGCCGATTTTCACTTTGCACCAGGCGTTCTTCCAGTACAGCGACAGGGCGACAACGGTATAACCTTCGCGGTTAATGCGGCCGTACAGCGTGTCCAGCTCACGCTGGTTAAGCAGCAGCTTACGGGTGCGCGTCGGGTCGCAGACATAGTGGGTGGAAGCCACGGCCATGGGCGTAAAGTTGGCGCCGAACAGGAAGGCTTCGCCATCCTTCAGGATGACATAGCTATCGCCGATGTTGGCTTTGCCTGCACGCAGGGATTTGACTTCCCAGCCCTGCAGGGCGAGACCAGCCTCGTATTCATCTTCGATAAAGTATTCGTGACGGGCGCGTTTATTCAGCGCAATGGTGGCTGATCCAGGTTTGTGGGCTTTTTTCTTAGTCATAATGTCCTGAAGTCATCGTCTTATACACAGTTACCTCGATCGCATCCTGCGAGGTGTACTGCGCATCTTAGCACGAGTTGCGGCACAGCGTTTTTTTTAGCAGCAGATAAATGATATTATTTGCACTGTGTTTAAATGTGGAACCTGCTATGCCTCAGATTAGCCGTACTGCGCTGGTGCCTTTCAGCGCGGAACAGATGTATCAACTGGTAAACGATGTGAAGTCCTATCCTGATTTTCTGCCAGGCTGCACCGGTAGCCGCGTGCTGGAATTGGGGCCGACGCAAATGACGGCGGCGGTTGATGTGTCCAAAGCCGGCATCAGTAAGACCTTCACCACACGCAATACACTGACCAGCAACCAGAGCATTTTGATGAGCCTGGTGGATGGCCCGTTCAAGAAGCTGATTGGCGGCTGGAAGTTTATTCCGCTGAGCCCCGAGGCCTGCAAAATCGAATTCCATCTCGATTTCGAGTTTACCAATAAACTGATTGAGATGGCTTTTGGCCGGATCTTCAAAGAGCTGGCCGCTAACATGGTGCAGGCGTTCACTTCGCGCGCCAAAGAGGTTTACAGTGCCGGCTAATATTCGTGTTGAAGTCGCCTACGCGCTGCCTGAAAAGCAGTATCTGCAACGGGTCACCCTGGACGAGGGGGCGACGGTCGAGCAGGCGATTATCGCCAGCGGTCTGCTGGCGCTGCGTGATGACATCGATCTGGCGAAAAACAAGCTGGGTATCTACAGTCGTCCGGTAAAGTTGCATGACGAAGTTCACGACGGCGACCGGGTGGAAATCTATCGTCCGCTGATCGCAGACCCGAAAGAGCTGCGTCGCCAGCGGGCAGAGAAAAGCGCCGCAAAGTAACCTGCAGCAGACCGACTATCAGCCATAAAAAAAGCGCTCATCGAGCGCTTTTTGCTTTTCCGGGCCTTACTGACTGGTCAGCGCAGGCTTGTTATCAATGTTAGTCAACACACCGCCGCTGTTGAAGGTCAGGGTTAGGGTCTGCTGAGTCACTTTCTGGTGGCCCGGCTCCTGACGGAAGACATAGAACCAGGTATTGGTGCCGAACGGATCCGTCATCATTGGCGTCCCCAGAGCATAAGCTACCTGCTGTTGCGTCATACCGACACGAATTTTTGCTACATCGTTTGGTGCCAGATAGTTACCCTGGTTGATGTCAGGACGGTAAACCACTCGTTCCAGAGTGGAACAGCCTGCGGTCAACATAAGAAGAACCGCTGCGGCAGCAGTCAGCGTTTTACAGCGCATAGTGATTTGATTCCTTTTTGGGCCCGAGCAGTACGTGGCTCATCTGTAATATGCCGATAATAATAGACCTTCGCGCCGTTGGAAACCTCCGGCTGCAGGTCAGCAGGCAATTTGCTGTTCACTATGACCCTGTGAAAATCAAAAAGTTTACGCCGCAAGCAACTCTTTCGCGTTCGCCAGGGTGTTGCGCGTGACTTCGCTGCCGCCCAGCAGACGGGCCAGCTCCTGCAAGCGAGCACGTTTATCCAGCGGCTGCATATGGGTTTCGGTCATCTCGCCATCGGTCTCTTTGCAGACAAAGAAATGATGGTGGCCGCAGCCTGCGACCTGCGGCAGGTGGGTCACGCACATCACCTGCGTGGACTCGCCCAGCTGGCGCAGCAGCTTGCCGACCACGGCGGCGGTCGGGCCGCTGATGCCGACGTCCACTTCGTCGAAGATGAGCGCCGGGGTTTCCATTTTACGCGCGGTGATCACCTGAATCGCCAGCGCAATGCGCGACAGTTCGCCGCCGGAGGCCACTTTGGCGATTGGCTGCAGCGGCTGACCGGGGTTAGTGGTGACGCGGAACTCAATATGGTCGGCGCCGTCGGCGGTGAGATGGCGTTCATCGAACGCGACCTCAATCGCGAAGACCCCGTGCGGCATCGAAAGTGAGTGCATACTTTCGGTGATAAGCTGGGTCAGCTCGTCGGCGCTGGCCTGGTCAGCTCCTCCAGGGGCATACCGGTGGTCATGCCGCCGAGCGCCATCGAAGAAAGGCTGGTCGCATCCAGCTCGTGCAGAGTGCTGACCTGGAATTTGTTTTTCAGAGTATCGTAGCACACCTGAGGAGTCAGAATATTGACAATCTGCGCCGGCACAGTGTTGATCGACTGCTGCACTGCATACTGAACGGTCATCGGCGCTTTGGTGTAGGTATTGGTGTAGTTCTGCGGCCACTGGAAGGTCTTTCCGTTCTCGGTCAGGGTCAGCGGCTCATCAATAAAGGTGGTCGACCAGGTAATCAAATCCCTCTCAAAGGCGTTTAGATAAGCCGAGATCGGTTTCATGGTGGAACCCGGGTGCCTCTGCGACTGGGTAGCGCGGTTGAACAGACGGTTGGAGGTCTTTTCGTTGCCGCCAATCATGCCCTTGACGCTGCCGTCCGGTGCGATGACGATGGCTGCCGTCTGCGGATATTCTGCATTTGCCAAATCAGGGAAGGTGGCAGGATTTGCATAGGATTCCTCCAGCGACTTCTGCACATCCGGGTCCATCGTGGAGTAGATCCGGCAGCCGCCGCTGTATACCATTTTGGTCGCATAAGCGCGGGTATAGTTGTACTCCTGCTGCAAATCGGTGACGACATCCTCAATAACCTGGTCGGTGTGCCAATCGGTCAGGGCGGTCAAACCGTCCGAGGTGGATTCCACATCCTTTCTTGGAGCCAGCTGCACATCATAGTCCAACCACTTCTGGTATTCGCTCTGGGTCAGCATCTGCAACTTGTACATCTCTTCCAGAATGTAGTCGCGGCGCTCTTTGTTTTCTTCCAGTCCGGTTCCCCAGCCGTAGTCCTCGTTGGCGTTCATGCGCAGCGGGTTGTACTTGGTGGGCGCATTGGTAATGGCAATCAGGGTTGCTGCCTCTGCCACGTTCAGTTCGCTGATGTCCTTGTTGAAATACAGCTTGGATGCGCTCTGGATGCCATAGCATTGATTGGAGAAGAAGGCGATGTTCAGGTAGGTTTCCATAATCTGCTCTTTACTGAAGTTTTTCTCCAGCTTGAGAGCGGTGAAGATTTCCTGCACCTTTCGCTCCGGGGTGACCTCGTCGTTGCCGGTCAGGTTCTTGATGACCTGCTGGGTGATGGTGGAGCCGCCCTGTACACGGGAGGAACCTCCAAAGTATCCAAGGGTGGAACGGATGGTTCGCAGCCAGTCCACGCCGTGATGCTCCAGAAAACGTTTGTCCTCCGCTGCGATGGTGACATTGACCAGCATCTCCGGTATCTGGTCATAGCTGACCCACTCGCGGTTTTGTCCTGAGTACAGCTCCTTGACGATGGTTTCCTCCTGAGTTTCCGGGTCGGTCACATAGATATAGGAGGTGTTGTTGAGGTTGACCTCCACGTTGGAAAGATCGACCACCGGTGCGCCCTCCAAAGAATCGAAGATATACAGCGCCATGACCGATACCACAATCGAGCCGGTGATGATCCCGATAAAAATCAAAATGGCAAAAGCGCGGCCCAGGGTACCAAAAAATTTTCTGACCGGTCCACGACGTTTCGCTGCTGCCAAATAAATCCTCCTCCTTACTTGTCGTCACACTGCAAAGGATATGCAGTAAGGGTATTTTGCGGCATTTTTTGTGCCATTGACAAATGTGTTTTTGTGTATACGACATTTATTATATCATATTAAAAGTGAAAAATCTTAAAACTTTGCAAAAATTAGGAAATTACCTAAACTGTATTTTTTTCACCTTCCATTTTTGTACAGATTTTCTTTTTCGATTTTAAACTGTATAATCGTCCCTCTGCTGGGCACAATCTCCATCAGACGCCTGCTGGCATCATCAATAGAAAGGGTGAGCTGTTTTGAAGAAAAATATACTGATGACCTGTGCGGCTTTGGCTTCGGTATGCATCATCACCTCCTTTGTGCTGACCGTTTCCGACCTGTCCGCTCCCTCGACCGCTGTGCCGGAGCCTGTTCCCGGTGAATCCGCTTCCGACTCTGTCAGCTCCCCTGCCGCCGAAGCAATCGAAGGGATACCTGTCAACGCAGTGCAATATTATCTGCGTGAGCATAATGGAAAGCTGGCGGTTTTTGCTCCCGATAGCGATGTTCCCGAGCTTGTCTTTGATGTCTACCTCTCCACCCTGCCCGCCTATGACCGCGGACAGCTTCAGATGGGAATTCCCATTTACAGCTATGAGGAGCTGGTGCAGCGCATCGAAGATTACATCAGTTGAAAGGAATTGCTGTGCAGGGTTACCAATTTGTAATGAAACTTTCATCTAAAAAGGAGGAAGTCCGCTCTTTTGTAGTATATAATAAAGACATAAAAACAAAACTCAACCGGTCCTAACCAACCGGCTATTGTAAGAACGAGAGGTGATACCAGTGAACTTCAAATTTGCACACAATAATATCAATGTTCTCAATTTGGATGAGAGCCTTGCCTTTTACCAAGAAGCACTGGGTCTGACCGAGGTTGCACGAAAAGTTGCAGATGACGGTAGCTTCATCCTGGTTTACCTTGGTGATAACTCCACTAAGCACCAGCTGGAACTGACCTGGCTGAAAGACCGCCACGACCCTTATGACCTCGGTGACAATGAAGTACACATCGCCTTCTCCACATCAGATTTTGAAGCCGCCCATGAAAAGCACAAAGCAATGGGATGTATCTGTTACGAAAACAAAGCGATGGGAATTTACTTCATCAGTGACCCCGACGGCTACTGGCTGGAAATTATTCCAGAAAAGATGTAATTACTTTTTTCTCATAAATTATTCTCCTAACCTAACAAAAAAAAGGAACCTTTTCAAAAAGGTTCCTTTTTTCGTGTCTTGTGTTCAGCAAAAAACAAAGCGGAAAGTGCAATCACTTTCCGCTTTATCTTTTGCGTTTGATTATTCAGCTTCTGGAGCGCCTACTGGGCAAACGCTTGCGCAAGCACCACAGTCGATGCATTTGCCTGGATCGATTTCGTATTTGTCTGCTCCTGCAGAGATAGCGCCTACTGGGCACTCAGCTTCGCATGCACCACAGCTGATGCAATCGCTTTTAATTTTGTAAGCCATACCGGTTTACCTCCATTTTATAAATTTTTCCTTCTTCAGGATAACTGCAAGCAAAATGCCTGCCGCTATCCTTCGCACCTCTATTTTAACATATCACAGAAAAAAATCAACCAATATTGCAAAATTTATTGCGCAGAATTGTTATCCTGCCCTATTTTTCTGCGCAGATTGTGCGAAAAGGTTTCGATTTCCCTCTTAATTTTACAGCATGATAGACATTTTATATGGTTCTAACACTGTTCTATTGCAATCTTTTCTCTGTCTCTCCCTCGTACAAAAAGAACTGCATCTGATTATCGATTCCAATCGGGATACCCGGCAATGGAGAGAAAATGATATAGTAGAAATTACAATGCCATTCACC